>ENA-ORRX01000057-ORRX01000057.1-human-gut-metagenome-genome-assembly--contig:-NODE-57-length-39179-cov-4.57024_pt1 | contig 39179 bp, 33 predicted proteins | sample MGYA00242186_ERZ509153 | MGnify/ENA primary metagenome ERZ509153 (study PRJEB26280, sample SAMEA2338643) | human gut metagenome | biome: human gut; feature: human-associated habitat; material: faeces... | reverse complement strand
CTAAGTTTGCAGATGAAAGCGGCTCAGCTTCGCTTCGCCGCTTTCATCTGCAAACTTAGTGCTATGTGCTCCATTGGGCCTTCAGCCCGCCCTTGCTAAATCAGAAACTTGAGTATTCTAATAATATTTTCTCTCTGTTTGCAACTTATATAACAATCCATAAATTGCAAGTCCAAACAGTTTTTTTCAATTCCAACTACAACTAAAAAGGCGGATGCCCAAAACTCTCCGCCTTGCACATCCGCCTTTGCCTATACCCATTCTATGAAGCTACTTCTTCACTCCGTATATCTCATAATCCTTCTTTCGTCTTTCTACTATCGGAGGATTCTTCCCGTCGTAGTACATATCAAACCATGTTGATGATTCTTTTGGTTTCATACTATCACTCAGCACAAAATGTTTGCCGTCCAATGACCATTGCTGTATGTAATAATGGTGTTGTCTATATGTCGTCTTGACGAATACTTCTCTTGATCCCAAAAAGCAAATGTCATCGTACATCCTTATCTCTGCTTTTCTGTAAGTTTCACCTTTGTTTCTTCCACGTCTCATATACACTCCACCAATCTTCAGGAAATCCATGAAACCGATGGTGACAAATTCTGGCTTACGGGTAAAGCATGTCATATTCTCCAAATATACCCAATATTCCTTGCCTTGCTCCGTGAAATGAAGCAAGGCATTGTCCTGCAGCTCAGCAAATTCATACGTCTGTTCTGGCTTTTCCATTGGTTTGTACAGCTCTGTGCGTACAAGGTATTTGCCTTCTCTGTTTTGCACTACTCTTATACCGTATGCCTGAGGATATATCTTAGCATAACTGCCTAATGCCTCCCATTTGTCCAGCCAATGTCTTCGATAATATACTTGATAATTGTTTTTCGTAACGCAGGTGACTCTCAGATTGGCAGGTTCTTTATAGTCAGCTAACTGTGCTTTACCATCGATATAGTCTATTTTTATTTCTGGTCTGAAAGACCTTATATATTGTTTCTTTTCATCTTCAAATTGCCTGCTCTCTTCTTCCCATGTGTTTCTCTTTTCTACTAATTCTTCTGCGGTCATAGGGTGTAACATAATATCCCAAGTCTTGCGCCATGCCAACCCTCCTTGCTCGTCTTCCCAAATCGAAAGTTCATCGATTTTCTCCTTGAACCTGTATAGTCTGTTTGGCTCTGATGGCTGCACAAAGAAATTGCGGAACCGCAGCCCTTCGTCTGTCCCATTGTCCAACGCATTCCGCAACACGAAACAGTTCTCGTCCATCTGACGTGTCTTTACTCTCGGATAGAGGCACAACCCGTCTGTAGTGGAAAACTCTAAAAAGCCATGCTTCTCGATTCTCGGTCGTTTGAAGTATCGCACACCATTACGCAAGTCCATCCAGGGACGTTCTCTGTCTATCTTCCGTCGAGAATACAGCCTGGCTATTCCGTATGCTTTCAGTTCTACCCTATTATATTCACAGGGTAGAACTTCCTTGCCGTCTTTATCCACGACACCCGACAGACCTTCCTTGTTGCCGACTATCTCGTAGCCGTAAGCTTCCTCCAAGTCCATACGTTGCCCCTCATGTGTCATCACGATGATTAACTCTGTTCGTGCGTCCAAAGTAATTCTCTCTTGTTCGTTGCAAATAGAATAGGCTACGTTATACGGTCCTTCCACTTCCTTGGTCAGAATGCCTTTACCAGCGACACGTCCCTCAAACATGGCTTGCCAGTCTCTGTCATCTGACGGGAGTCCAAACAAACGGTACAGCCCGACATTGTCCAATATCAAGCAATACTTCTTACCCTCAAACACACGCATGCCACGTCCTACTTGCTGCAAGTACTTTGCCAACGACAGTGTGGGCCTCGCCAACTGGATAAACTCTACATCAGGACAGTCAAAACCCTCTCCGAACAAATCAACGTTCACCAACACTTGTATGTTGGCTTCCTGTTTCAAAGAGACATTGCAAGGCTTACTATAATAATCTCCTACACTTGTTTCCTTAAACCTTTCAATGATTGCCTTTCTTTCTTCAAGCGGTGTCTTACTGCTTATCGCCACTGCATTTATGCCATGCTGTCTGTACGCTTCTGCTATATGTTCCGCATGGGCTATGTCTATGGCGTAAGTGATGCCTTTCTTGTTTGCTGCATATATCCTCACCGTATCGCAAAGCCTCTCGATGCTTGGCTGCACATTCAGCTTCTCGCTCATCTCTCTCAGCGAGAAGTCTCCGTCGGCACCTCGTTTCTTCAGCGAGTTCACCAAGCACCAGTCCTCGCTGTCCTCTCTAATGGACATATAGTCATACAGCGATAGCCACCCATCGGCTATAAACTTCTTTGCTGACCACGACTGCAGCAGTACGTCAAACAAATCAGTGAACCCTCGTTTGATCAGTCGGCAGGGCGTGGCTGTCAGTCCCAGTTTCTTTGCCTCAGGATAAGCATCCATCACCTCCTTGTAGGTTTTCGCCACGGCATGATGCGCCTCATCGATTACTATCAATGAAGGAATTTCCTCCATTTCTTGATAATGCCTCGACAGCCATTGTATCGACATTACTTTTATGCGAGAATCATCCAATAAGAGAGAAGTGGTGGTGTCAGGAGTAGAAGAAGAACAGTTTAGCATGGTCTCAAGCGTTTCTTTTATCTGCTCTACCAATTCACGCCGATGCACTACAATCCACACACATGGATTTTTCACTCTTCCCTTTTCGTTTTTCACTACTTCGGTCAGTAGCACAGTTTTTCCCGTACCTGTCGGCATCTGCACCATCACGGACTGACACGACTTGAACGCCGTGTCAATCTTCCCCAGCATTTCTTTCTGGTAGTCATAAAGTCGTATTTCCTTCATGTCAACTTCGTCTCGGCAACCACATCGAGGGTATTTCTTTACGAGTCTTTGAATTAGCATTGGTGATGTCAATCAGTATCAGATACCACTGATCCTTTCCTCGACGCTCTCCAGATATGTAGTAGACTTTATTGGGTTGGTCTCTTAGTATCATATACAGGTCCAAGAACTGGAATATCCTGTCATTTGCCACGCATTCCCGATGATGCATCGGTATGCCTGCCATATCTCTGTTTTTATAGAAATAATAGTTATAGCCAACTCTCAGCACGTCCATAAATCCTATATGCTCTACCACTGGACGCTCATCAAATTCCTGCATAGTGTACAGATTTACCCACGTGGTTTTATCTTCTCCTGCAAATACAACCTCTGCTATATTGTCATCCGAGAGTTTTACGCTCTTCAATCCTTCCAGAATGATATGGTGGTCATTGTTACTGATGGCATACTCTCCTGTCAGATAATGCTCACAGACGTATGCGTCCTTGCTGTTGTATTCCTTTCCTCTGTTCTTATTGATAGCATAATAGGCGTATGTCACAAGGCATTCTTCTCCATTGATGGTTTTATAGATGCTGTTGCTCTGCTGTTTGCGTTTTTCCCCAGTAATATATTCTCTTCCATAGGTTTTCATTTCTTGCATCGAGCCTTGCGCATTATCCATATAGAGATACTGCTCCTTGGTGCCTACTGTCAGTGGTGACCATGGGTCTTTTCTTCCTACGTATTCAATGGCTTCATTTTTATTATTTAGCAGGTAGTACTTTGTTGTGTCATCTTCTGTCTGACTGATTAACTGCCAGTTAAAACGCATATCATCGTAGGTCTTATATATCCCATGCATATTGTCACCAATACGGATATAATTCCCGTCCTTTATATATCCAAACTTTATTTTCCGCATAATGTAATTAGATAATCGAAATAATCTAAAATGGCAGTTCTCTTCTTGGAACGCCATAGTCCGTACAACTCTCCATGTCCTCTATCTCTTTCCATGCTTCATAAAGACTTCAAACAATGGAACAAATGCCATAGCCGCCTTTTACCATCATTCCACGTATTCGGTCCTATCCAAGCCTTGTCGATTTCTTCACGCATGGTAGGAGTGAAACCGATAAAACTGTAGTTCTTCCATGACTTCACCGTGCGCATGGCAGCAGGATACTTGTTGGGATAATTATTCTTGATGTCTTGCAGCATATGTCCAAGTATTTCTGTCATACACTTGGCATGCATATATCGTTCTTCATCTGTCTCACTGGCTGCATAGTTACAACAGTCCGTGTACCATTCTTCCTGCGGAAGGTCACTCTCCACAACATATTTAAGGCTATCTATGGCTTCTGACCAATAGGTCAGATAGCGGATTAGTACGTCATGAGGCAATGCATTCAGCTCTTCTACGACTTTCCGATTCTTCTTGTCTACAACTAAATCGTAATAATCGCCCTCGGCGTTGTAGATGAAGTCGAATGGGGCTTGTGCATGTTTTATTTGTTCTGTTGTTTGCGCTTCTTTGTGCAAAGAAGATAATAGTTATTCATCTCTATTGTTAATCTCGAAAATCTACTTTGGGATTCTCTTCAAGCTATTTAATCAGAGACTTGGCATATTTTCGCTTTTCGCTTTACTTTTTAAAAAAGTTCATCTTGTAAACCAGGTGCTTTTAGCTCATAATTTATACCATTAAGCATCTTTGATATATTATTTGTAGAATATGTGGACGATACTGCAATAGCTAAAATTTCTGATTTCTAATGTTTTAAGATACATATATCATATTGATTTTTAGAATATCATTACTTGATTTATTATCTACACTTTAGTCTGACTACTTACTTCAACTCATCGAAAGCAGCATGCAAGTTGTTTAATAATACTCATCACAACGCTTTATTTCTACGTAAAACGTCCTTTAATTCTTCAGAACACTGAACCTCACCAAAGTCATATGCTGCCACATCGAATGCAGTAATGATATAAAATGAATATTTGTAATCAGTCCAATCATCAGAACAAAACATAATTCGACCATTAGACAACACTGCAACTATTTGATCATTCTGCACATTAAAGCCTATATCCAATATATCTCCATCTATTATATCTTTAGGTCCATGATAAGGGTGTTCTTTCCACCATCCCATTCTCTTGCCATAAGAAGATTCCTTTTCAAAATAATAATGGGTCTTTAATATATGATGCCCATCCGATTCTACAATGATTGTCTTTTGTGGATGCACAACCATCATTGAGTTTTTATTTGGTAATTGTAAGTGTCTCAGAACAGCGCCATTTCCCGTATGATACATATCTAAATTTCCGTTAGCCAACGCTACCGCTATAAATGGCTGCTCCTCAAACAGTCCTATGCTTTCTATTGTAGAATATCCACCATTGAAAGTCAATAAAGATTGATCTCTGAAACTGCGTATTTTTGCGACATTCCCTTTATTGTTGACAGCAGCAATAGAATTATCTCTAAGTATGCATATCAAACTTGGATCTGCAACGGGACTATCTATAATACTGCTCTTTCCTGTTCTCAGATTATACAAGAATACCTTTCCTTCCTCTTTTCTTACAACACAATCATCTTTACAAAAAATTTTACCACGATTGCTTGAAAGGAAGTATTCTTCAAAAACTTGTTCTTTATGCAGTCTTACATCATACACCCATGTGCCATGACGAAACATTTTGCCTAACATCCAATCTCCGTTTTCCGAAAGATGAATACTATCAACATTATTCGGGCAAGTCAACTCTTCCAATTTACTGCCTTTATTTAAGTTCCAAAGTTGTACACGCCTACGTCCTCCAAAAACTTCGTAACTAAGTGTAATGGCTTTGCTTCCATCACCTGATATTGTAGCATCTTTCAATCTGGCCTTTCCTCTTGCAAGTATACCTATAGTTTCATTCTCATGCTCCAATATCAAGCGGCCGTCCGCATAAGAAATAGCACAAAAATTCTCATCACCAACTTTATCAATCTCTCCGTGGCTTTTGTCAAATTGCTTTTTCTCATATCTATTTAACATTGAGATGTCATGACCTTGCACTGGATTCAAATATTTGTCCTTTCCTTGATTTATTGTCTTGCGTGTAAAATCTGCAAGGCTATAAATAACCTCACGATTAGGATAATATAGATGGACTGCATTATTGCCTACGATGATAGACTTTAGTTTGTAACATATTCCATCCTCTTGACCTATCTCTCCAGAAAATACCCAACTATTTTTATATACGAACACATATAACTTACCAGACAACACAAACAAACGGTTTTCTACAAAAACCATTTTTGACAAATCTCGTCCGAAATCAAAAACATAAGGAGCAGTAGATTGTCGTAATGAGAATACATATATTCTCTTATCTGCCCATGTCGCCAAAAACTCCTTATCAGATGATAATGTAAGATACTTATGACAGATAGGCATACCCATACTGATACCCAACGTTACATTATCAATTATTGCATCTTTCAAAGATATTCTCGATGTCTGCAAAGCGCTATTTGGCAATTTTACATTTCTCAAGTCCAATTCTGAAAAGTCTGCAACATTATCTTTATTGCTTGAAGGAAATGCATCGAACAGATTTTGAACTAAGACAGAAACATTTGCAATTTTAGCTGCTTCTTGACGCACACATTGGGCTGTATGGTGCCAGTATTGCTTATCTAGTTGTCGGATATTGGATATTATAGAGAATGGTATTGGACGCTCATTCCATAAAGCCAAAACATTCTTCTTGCTGTTCGTTTGTTTTACAATATACTTTGCAGAGAGATAATCACGAAACATTTGGTGCGGGAAGGCTGTTGTTCCCTGATTCATGTAAAGGAGACGCATTTCTTGTGTAAGAAAATCAATCACCTGATATGGCTCTAAAGATAGCTCTGATGCTTCCCTATAATATTGACGTATCGCATGGATTGCTGCATTTTCAATAACAACATTATCAAGCATGCCTGTCAATAGCTTACGAAACTCTTCATCCTCTATGTTCATTCTGAACGAAGACTCATAGCAATATGCAATATTGGGCAATATTTCATCAATGCAAACCTGCGACAATAGCATCTTATAGCCATCTACTTGACCGCGCAATGTCAATAGAGCTTGCTGTGCCACATAATAGTTATGAAACAAGTCTGCTTCACACATTATGGGAAATCTCCAATTCAAGAAATGGAGATTCTTAGAGTCATTTACAACGGAGCAAATCTCCTTGTAAATTGTCACCATCATCGGATTGCCCAGCAATCGTGTCAAAACTTCGGATTTTACAATATTGTTCCATTCCTCTTCCGAGAAGAAATCCTTGATTTCAGTTTTGCTCAATGCGCATAGCTCAGATTTTCTAAATGTTGGCAAACTATACCTAACTGTAAAATCAGAACGAGAAGATATAAGAATTTGAACTCCATCTAAGAAACAGAGACGTTGTATCTCCTGTATGAATTTTCGTTCTGAATTTCCATCTACTTCATTCATCCCATCAATGAATATGGTCAGTGTAGGTTGGCGATGTTTTTGTGTTAAACATTTTTCCAACAAGTCAATATCACCTTTGAAAACACATCTTGCACAGTATTTGATTATATCCATTCCCATACTTGCAAGTTGTTCCGCTGATACATACAAGGTAGGAGAATTTGTTGTTTTACAATAGTCCAATAACATCGTAGTCTTTCCCATACCGCCATCTGCCAAAAGAACAATATGAGGACAATTCGTATTCCAAGCCATACTCAGAAGCGTAGATATGGTTTCATACGTGCCTTCCGAATGAATTTTTGGAATCAAAATCCGTTCAACTTTATCAGGCATACGATTGTAGAAATACGAGTTTGCCTTTTGGCATGCAATCAGTTCTTTCGAATGTCCTTCAATGCCTACCGGCTTAAGTTGAAATTCGTATACACCAACCTCTTCACCATCCAAATCTATAATTGGATACTCTGCCCATCCTTCTGGAAACCATGTATATGCACATACACGGCATTGATAGTTTTCGGAATCGTATTCTCCAATCAATATAGTGGCATTCGCATCCGTCTCATAATGTAACTCGCCTGATTGTAAAGAATCAAGATATTTCATCTTTTGCAAGTTATGATCATGTTCATGACCTGCAAGCCAAAGTCTTACATTATTCTTTTGCAAAACATTCGATAATAATTTTCTCTCGTCTTGCAATAAAGAAGTAATCGGATAGTGAGTTAGTAAGATTGTTGGCTTTTCTTGGTTCAACTTACGGACGACAGTATATAGTTTTTCCAATCCCACTAATAAATCAGTTGCTTTACCACTTTGGGAATAAACTAATGTTGTATCAACATGTAACACATTAAAATCTGGTGTTTCAATAGAGAAATGAGGATTATTGTAATCTTTATACAACCCCAAACGATCTGTATCATACAATTCTGATAAGAAATCTACGAAATCCTCTTTACCTAATTGTAATTTCTCTAAGTCAACAGTATCAATATGTCCATAATCTGGTTTATAGTATCCATCATATGGAACAATATGTTTAATGGCATCTTCTCTCCCTTCAGCAAAGATGTTTACATCATGATTCCCTGGAACAATAAACAACCGTTCTATCGGAACGCCAACAGCATGACAAATATTTCTCATATAATCAGCCATGTCTTCTGTAAAAGAATTGGGACGGACATTGGCAGAGCGAATGTCTCCAGTACAGAACACATAGTCCCACTTAATCCTTTTATTCCTTAAAAAAGAGGGAAGTTCATCACGAAGTCTTGCCGATGAGAAATTACCATCATTTAAATGCAAGTCCGAAATATGTAACCAACGAATCATAATGCTTTATTTTGTTACAATCACTTTTGCGTTTTTATTTTCATATCTATGCCCAATGCCATAAATACTAAAACTTATTTATCATATAATTCAAAAGATGCAAAATCTTTAATATTTTGTTTTATGCTCATTATTCGACCATGTTGGTCATTTTCAGGATGTAAATCAGCTTTTTCGACAAGATCGAGATCGTAATCAGTTTGCTTAGATTGTCCTTTATATTCAGCCTTATAGTCTTCTCAAACAAGTAAGTGAAGACGTACTCCTTTTTTCTCCCATAAATCACTTAGTTTACGAATGTTGTCTCCTATCAAAACACGTTCGTGAGATAGCGTATGTGAAGAACCAAGAAATATTGAAATAGTATTCATTGTATATGGTGTATTAGATTCATTCCAACTCCATTAGAAGTTTCTGAAACTAAAATTATAAAATCTCTGTATCTACTAATTCTAAATAATTAATACAACTATGCTCATCCAAGAAAAGCACTGCATTTTCAGTATCTACTCCTTTGACACTTCTATATTTGATTACAAGATACAAACGAATACACAACATTGAAGTATTACACTTTTCAAAACTTGTATAGAAAGCATGTTTAATGTCGTTTATTTTACTCCTAACATTATAATACTCTTATATCCTCCTTATCGAATTAATAAATATAACCATAATCCAAATAATCTTTATGCATTTTTACTATTTCAATATCAGAATCAAGCGCTTTAATGATTTTTTCTAAATATGATTTCTTAGTTCTATCAACATTACAACCAATTAAAATCCGTTTTATTCGAACAGTTAATTGGGGCCTCTTCTTTATAGTTCCTTCAACTTCTGGGCTTAAGAATCTTGTCTCCTGTTCGTAACTCCACATTTTGGCTTTTGTCTTTAACACCTCTTCTACAGAGGTGTTCTTACCAATTTCTGGCATTTTCTCAGAATACACCACTTCTACTTCCTTCCAAGTTTTTGAAGTAACCTCAACTTCTAAACAACACCCTTTATTTTCATTTGCATAGTGTGTCCACATCAACCCTATATTACCACTACGAGATAATGAACAAATATAAGTTTTCTTTTTCCCATTAACAATATTTTCCATCAACCCTTTTTCGATTTTCGGGTCATATTTATAATAACCTTCCATAGGGTCATTCATTTCACTATAAAGTGCACCATATAATTTTCGATCTATAATAATAGAAAGAAACCGTTCAAGATTTTCCAAAGAACGGTATTTATAAAATAGGCCAGGTATACTAAAATTATTCTCCATAAAATATAAAATAGCCAAAGTCTCAAAAGTAAATAATCGTCATTCTTATTGTTCAAACCAACAAATCACATAGGAATAATATGACATCAATAATCCCTAGTTATTATGCAATCTTTTCGCCTTACGAGGTACAAATATAAAGGAACAAAACTTCCAAATTACTATTAGGAGTTCTTTCTATAGTAAAAAATGAAGCAATAATAAACAAGTGGCAAATAGACATTATTTATGTACTACACATCAATTAACCGCTATTTATTTATCCCTTATACGCCCCATCCTTAGCCTCGAATATCACGCTCGGTTCTATCACTTCCACCGTGTGCCATGCACCTTTTGGTATCTGGCATCCATACTTTTCCTCTGCTGGACAAAGATGAATGCGTTGTACCTCGCGATACTCTACTTTCCGTGTTACATCTTGCGCATCTATAGCCATAGGCATAGCGTCGAATGAAGACTTCTCGTATGTCACAACCTCCTCATATATCACTACATCAAACTTGCCACATAGACAGATTACCGACTCTGTTGTGTCTTCATGACGATGAATAGGTACAACCGTACCAGAAAGCAATGCATTCAGCATACGCTGACTATTATCATCCGAAGATGTACGCAGATCGAAACTTTGACGCAATCTTGGATTCATTGTGGCTTGTTCAAATAGCTTGTCTAAAAAGTCCTTATCAAAATCCATTGTCATTAATCATTTGGTAGGTGATGCGCCTTTCTTGGCACAAATAAATATTTGCAGAATTGCCAAACGGCAGATATTAATCTTCTCATCGTTCTGTGACAATAACCTTGAATGTCTCAAAGATAAGTTTGATATCATACCAAAACGAGCTGTTCTTCACATACTCCAAGTATAATTTTATCTTCTCCTGCATAATCACATGGATATAGTAATCCTCAGGATCCTCTGCCTTTTCCATCAACTCATTCTCGTTTCTAAACTTAATACTTGCAGGGTCGGTGATACCAGGACGAACATCTAACACGTGCATCTGTTCGGGGGTCCAGTAATTCACATAGTGTCGCACCTCCGGACGGGGCCCCACCAAACTCATATCCCCAATAAACACGTTTATAAGTTGGGGAAGTTCATCAAATTTATATTTACGGATATAATATCCAGAACGTGTAACACGAGGATCACGGCCACCAATGGTCACTAACGACCCCTTATCTGCTCCTACACGCATAGAACGGAACTTGAATATTCTGAAATCCTTGTTTCCACGTCCCACACGTACCTGTCGATAAAATACAGGACCTTTAGAATCAAATTTGATCCAAATAGCCAATATTAGAAATAATGGACTTAAAACAATTAATCCACAACCAGAAGCAACTATGTCAAATAATCTTTTCATACTTTTAGGGTAAGAAAAACCTGAAGATAAAGATATTGTCTTCACCTCCAGGTCTATGATAATTAAAGATTAAAGTTCAGATACAATTTCTACAAAATTCTCTATTACATATTCCAAATCCTCGTCCGTCATCTTAGTGTTCAACGGCAGAGTAATCTCATTCTCAAACATGTGGAATGCATTAGGAAAATCTTTGATGTCAAACCCCAACTTCTTATAAGCAGTCATCATAGGCAGCGGTTTGTAGTGAACGTTGGTAGCAATTCCACGCTCCGCCATCTTTTCAATCACCTTGTTTGTTTCCTCACGAGTCTTGCCCAATAAACGAACCAAGTACAAGTGACCAGATGAAATATGCTCCTCATCATAATGATTCAGCACAGCCACGTTCAAAGGTTTCAAGGCCTCATCATAACGCGCAATCATCTTGCGTCTACGCTCCAACATACCCTTATAACGCTGCATCTGTACCAGTCCAATAGCAGCCACCACATCCGTCATGTTACACTTATACCAAGTGCCGATAATATCATACTCCCAAGCGCCCAACTTCGTCTTAGCCAAAGCATCCTTATTCTGCCCATGCAGACTCAGCAGCTGCGCCTTGCGATACAGATTCTCATTCCAAGTCTCACCCTCAATCTCAGGTACACCACTAAAAGCATTCTCGTCACACTTATCCAAGTCCTTCACCACCTTTTCTTTACCAAAAGGCAAATTCCATGTCAAAGCGCCACCTTCAGCAGTTGTAAAATTCTTTACCGCATGGAAAGAGAAAGAAGAGAAGTCAGCAATCGCACCTACCATCTTCCCCTTACGCGAAGCCCCAAAAGCATGAGCCGCATCACAACAAATAGCCACACGTCCAATCATCTTCTGCAAATCCGTTTTCGGAGTAAAGAGATTCTTCTTACGCTCAACAATCGCAAACAAACGATCGTAGTCACAAGGAATACCAGCCAAGTCCACAGGGATAATCGCCTTCGTCTTCTCAGAAATAGCAGCCTCAACAGCCTCATAATCCATTTCAAGGCAATCCTTCTGTACATCAACAAAAACAAGCGTAGCCCCCACGTGTTCCACAATCGAAGCACTTGCTGTGTAAGTATAAGCAGGCACAATAACCTCGTCACCTTCACCCACACCCAACAAGCGCAAAGCCATTTCGCCACAAGCCGTTTGCGAGTTCAAACACACAGCCTTGTCTACGCCAACAAACTCAGCTACTTCTTTTTCCAACTTCTTTGTACGCGGTCCTGTTGTTATCCAGCCAGACAAAATGGCATCACGCACTTCTGCAGCCTCAGCTTCCGTCATATCAGGCGGAGAGAAAGGCACATTACGCAATTTCATTGTCATAATATGATATAAATATTAATTGATTAAATTATATGTTTGGAAAAAATAAAAAATCAACGATTTATTTGTTTGGAAAATTTCATTCTTGCAATCTATATAACTGATTTTCAGCATTTTACAAACCACGTTTTTCTGCATGGTTTTGCAAGCAATAATGCACGCCTACACGATAATTCAGCCCGTGCATATTATTGCAGAATATGATGGTAGAATATGATGGTAGAATAGCTTCAAAAAAGAGCAGAAAAAAATCATGGATTTTGAACACCCTACCCCGTTAGGGGGGAGAGAAGGTAGCCAGGTATGTGAAGGAAACTTGTTTCTCTTCTCATGCCTGGTTATATGTTACGTCATCATCAAACGGGTCACCCTGTTATGGGTGAGATTGCACCTAGGCGAATAGCCGTTTTCACAGGACATGCATATCGCAAGTCGTATATTGCACAGCAAGCCTACTTTTCGAAGAAAACTTGTACCATAAAACAGGTTGAATAAATAGAATACAAAATGCTGCCGTATGAGCATCATAACCCATACAGCATATCAAAAAATAATTTATTCCTTTCTTCTCAAAAAGCCATATACAAACTGCCACACATAGCCAATCATGCTATAGTGTGCCACATATTTGTATTTCCATGAATATTAGAATCAAAATTGTTTTACTTCTTCAAAATGTTTTATCGTCAACATCGAAATTTAAATGCCATGTTTGATAGAATTTTTCAATCCCAAAATCAAACGTTCGAGGAATGATTCTGGCAACACTTTATATTTCCATCGAATAGCAAATAATTCTTTCCATTTTGCCAACATTCCATCCTTATCTCGATGTTTCACATCTTTAGTCTCAAACAAATCAATCAAAGCTAACTGCTGATACCTTTCATCTACGCCGATAAAAACAAATTCTGATAAATCAATACCAAACAACCGGAAACCCAAAGAAAGGAAAAGGTCATTCGTTTTCACCATTCGTGACTCCTTTAGATATTGCAGCAAATCATGCTTATCAATATTACTTTTATTCTTTGAAAGAAATAACATTATATCAAGCAACTGACGGGAATTATATCCTTCTTCACTTCCAAAATGCCTTGCAAGATGCCTAAGTAAGAAAATATAATTATCCAAAGGTTTTAAAGTGTAATACCCCTCTGGTTGTAAATCTAGATATTCCTTGCTCTTCATAATCTGCTTCTCCGAAGTTTTATCAGCAGAATACTGGTTAATTGCCAAAAGTGTCTTATGGTTTTCTACAACAACGCCATTAAACACAAAAGAACAATGCTTATCATCTTCATGGGCGATATTTATGCCCAACTGCCTAACAATGTCATTTCCTTTTTCATAATTTCCCATTAAATACACATCAATATCACCACATGGACGATGGGATGGCATTGGATAATATTTACTTAGCTCATAACCTTTTAACAAAAGGACATTGACCCCATTATCTCGCATGAGATTAACAAAGCGTTTTAAAACCTTTAATTGAAAATTATAGCTACGTTCAATCGCTAATGCGTTTCCAATCCAAGGCAATAAAACTGCAGAATTCGGACGGTTGTAAGTTGGCAATCTGTCAAACGAATCCAAGCACACGCCTGACAATCCTTGAGTAATTGCCACTTCTCTTATTTTAGCCCATTCATATTCTGTAATGTTCGAGAAAGAAATCTCATTCGAAATGCCAGGCATGAAGAGATTCTGAATAAGAGCAAATAAAATCTGATGAGACGAATCAAGGTTTAGCATTTTATTTCCTCATTGTTTTGTACAAAATATTCAAAATACAAGTTGGCATCATCTTAGCAGCAGCATAAACCAGCGCCCATAAATCCGCACTCAAGCCGAAATGAAGCATTTTATTTACTCGATGACGAAGCAAAAATATATTCATTGCATGTTTCCAACCTCTTCTACGCGTAAAGAAATTATCATCCAATCTGAATCTAAACAAATATTCAGGCACGTTGGCAAACGTACACCCAACAGCAAAACCCTGTGCCCACATCATAGTATCTTCTCCAAAATAGGTATCAAGAGAATACAAACCAGCTTTCTCTATGTAAGAACGTCGAAACATAACCGTAGGATGAATCATACAATCACGCTTACGAAACATTTTTTTACATCCAACATGCGTTTCGGGCATTTGTTTGCGATAATATTCACTACCATCACTAATAATCTCTACAGCCCAAGTTCCCAAGCATTCCACCTCGGGATACTTTTCATAATACAAAATTTGACGTTCAAAACGATTCGGTTCACTGATATCATCCGCATCCATACGAGCTATAAACTCATATCCCTTAGGCATTACAATTTGGAGCAAATCATTAAGAGAATGCGCCAATCCTTTATTTTCCGTCCGTCGATAAATCTTGACACGATCATCAGATATGTTGGATAAGAAAGCATCTACATCCCCACAAATATCCCCATCATACTGAATATAAAAATCAAAATTACTATAAGTCTGATGAAGAATACTTTCAACCGCCAACTTTACAAAATCCAACCTGTCATTTCTGTAAAGCGACATAATGACTGCAATCTTCCGGTGCTTTTGTGCCTTATAAGCAGTATCTGAATAAATAAAGTTCTCTTTCATATTTATTTATAGTTATATCCACCATTCACCTCTATCAGACTTCCATTGACAAACGAATTGTCTATACAAAAACGGAATGCATCAACAATTTCATCTATCGTTGCAAAACGATGAATAGCAGTTTTCTTGTAAATATTCTGTTTTATCTCTTCTGGCTTCTCCTTTTGCCATGGTGTTTCTACAAAACCAGGAACAATAGCATTTACAGTTGTGCCTGTTCCCTCAAATTCCTTCACTAAATTCTTGCATAAAGCATGAACTGCAGATTTTGTTACACCATAAGCCAATACTGTAGCATGAGGATTAATGCCCATTTGTGAACCTGTAAACAATATGCGGCTTCCGTTGGGAATAATAGGGAAAAACTCTCTGCACATAATATAATGAGAGTTTACTGCGACCTCCATCATAGCATCCCAATCTTTATCCGTATACTCTGTAAATGATTTACGAATAGACATTCCTGCATTACAATGAAGACAATCTAAGTGATCTGTTTTGCTTTTAACGTAATTGATAAAACGATAAACTTCCTTACGTTTGGTTTGGTCGGTCTTTATTGCCTCAAAGTTTTCTATATTTTCAGTAAAGTCCGCGCCAACGTATGTGGCAAACACATAATAGCCTTTACTTAAAAGCATTTTGGCAACGCCAAGTCCCATACCTGACGTACCACCAGTTACAACTGCATATTTCATAATATCGTCAATTTTTCTTTTTTGTTAAACTTTTCTATAATGTTTGCTATTGCAATACTTTCGCTTCTACGGAGTTTATAACTACTCTTACGACCATTGACTATCATAGAAACAAACTCTTGAATTTCGTATCGCAGCCCGTCGCCATCGTAACTATAAAAATACTTCTTGTTCTTTCGTTGGTCTTCGTATCTTATCTCAAAATAGTCCGTCAACCACCATGGAGCTGGTACATATATATAGCCTTTTGTACCAGACACAACTAGATTACCTTCTGTCTTTACTCCTATTCCTAATGTTGCTGATGAAGTGGCATGGCCATATTCCATGTTTACTTTGGTATATACATCCACACCATCCTCTATTTTGGAATAGAAATTTACTTTTTTGACATCCTTGCCCAACAATCTGATTATTGCCATTAGATTCAACGAAGCATGCTCGTTCATTGCCCCTCCAGCCTCATCAGCACTTAACTCGCGCGTTGGAGCTGATACCATTTTTGACAAAGATGCTTTTATGTCCATCACGTCTCCTATAATTCCACTTTTCACAAGAGTTACTAAATGATTGAATGACGGACAAAAGGCTGTTTTGCTTGCCTCAAGCAAAACTAAGCCTTTTTTGTCTGCTATATCATATAGTTCTTTCGCTTGTGCTGAAGAAAGAGTAAATGGTATTTCACACAATACGTGTTTACCCGCAAGCAAAGCACGCCTTGTATAATCGTAATGTGTCAAATGTGGCGATGCTACATATACAGCATCTACAGATTTCAAGAAATCCTCGTAACAATCTGAATATGCATTAATTTCAAATGATTTTGCAAAATCCTCTGCTCCAATGTTGTTGGTATTATAAACAGAAACAATCTCTACTCCGCTTACAACTTTTGCCTCTGGCACAAAACGTTTTGCAATACGTCCGCTTCCAACAATACCTATCCTAAACACCTCTTGACTCTCTGCCCGAAGCATGGTTGATGAAACTCCTTCAGTACGTGGCAAGTAAATCACCTTGCAATATTCATTCAAATAATCGAATTTTCCTTCCCAATCAGAACCTATTGCGAAAATGTCAACATCATACTTCTGTATGTCATCAATCTTTTGCCCTAAATAGTCTTCTATGATTATTTCATCTGCATAGCCTGTACGTTTGACAGCCTCAACACGTTCCAACACATTATTACGCACATTAAGTTTACCACGTCCGCGATCGAAACTATCACTTGTTACACCAACAATCAGATAATCACCAAGTTCTTTGGCACGTCGCAGAAGGTTTATATGACCTTGATGCAGTAGGTCGTATGTTCCGTATGTTATAACCTTTTTCATAAAACTTTTTTACCAATCTTTTTTTTGTCTCATATACCAATCTTTTATCGGACGTAATTTATCTTTTATATTACTTTTAACAACTACTTTAAAAGTTCCATTACGCCAAATACGTTTTCTCTCTTCGCGCATTTTCTTACGTATATTCGCAAGTTCATCCATCCTCGGAAAATACAATTCTTCGCTTATATTGACAAAGACTTTTCTATCTACATCAAACCATTTGTCAGACATCAATGAGAATGATTCTTCGGGATCAAGGGTAAGATTATACAATTCTTCATTACCATTCTTTTTTGTATATATATATTTATAATCCTTATAAACAATGGCAAGTTTACGACTCTTTTGGGCTCTATATGCAGAGTCACAATAAACAAAGTTTCGGTGAGGAATCTCATTTTCAAAAAGAAGAGAAAATAAATCTACAGACGAAACATTTCCATTGTATACTGATAACCCTTTTTTACGAGGCAATATCAAAGGTATATTAGCCACTTTGTTATAAACATCAAAACCATATGCAAGTTTACCATGGTTTCCATTTAAATTGCCATGGTCTGCTGTTATTGCAATACATTCATCTGAAACTAGAGTTCTAACCATACCGACATATTTGTCAAACATATCAATGTCTGACCCATATCCAGCTCGTCCTCTTACTACATGCGGCAGATGTAACCAAATAAACACACTTTCATCTGTTTCAAGCAATGACTGCAATTTTTGCCTTATCATTTCAAGAGTATCCATTGCTATCTTGTCATTATTTTTGACAGCCCCTTCGATTTTTTTGTGAAAACTCACTCTTTCTCTAAACCCATCAATATTATGTATTGTAACATCATTACGGAAATAATCAAAGTATTCTGGAAGAAATCCCCAATCTACATCCCACACTATATGGCATTTGTCAAATCCTATTTTCTTTGCCTTGGTAAAAATTGTTTCGCCTTTGTATTGAAAATGTATTCTTTCATACATTTGGAAATCAGTTTCATGAGCAAATTGTCCCGTACACATACTATAAAAAGCCATTACGGTTGAACCTGCCGCACAATAATAGTTATTAAACAAAGTTCCTTTTGCTACAAGCTCATCAATATTAGGAGTTGCTACTTGATATGCCTTCTTGCCATAAATATGCAAATAATCCTTGCACAAGGCATCTTTTGAAATGAGTATAAAATTTTTTCTTTTCTTATCCATTTTATTTCTTATTTTCTTGATTTCACAACAATGGCAGGATTACCTGCAACCACACTATATGGAGGAACAGATTTGGTCACAACAGCAGAAGCACCAATAACACTGCCTTTGCCTATAGTTACACCAGGAAGTATTGTAACTCGCGACCCTATCCAAACATCATCTTCGATAACTACGGGCTTCTCTTCAGACCACCCTTGTTGATCCATCGTTATATCTGTTCTACTAAAATCATGATTTTGCGTATAGATAAAGACTTCAGGCCCCATCATAACATACTTGCCTATTTTCACCCCCCCAGAAACAAGACTATTGCGTCCTATACCTGAGAAATCTCCAATACAAACACGTCTTGCTATTGTAGCATGTGGTTGAACATTTACCTTATTACCACATTCTTCAACATATCCTCTAACAAGACTATAACGTATGAACGCAAATAAATCTTTATAACTATTACGAAATGTAGGCAAATGCTTTCCGATAGTAATATAAAGCACATAACATATACATGTAAGAATCTTATGCATATCTAGACATTTTTTTTAATATTAATAAACCAAATAAGATATCCCAAACGGCTTCTCGAACACCTCCTCCAAAATAACTTCTAACCCAATATATTGAGGCTAGCATTATAGGAATCAAAATAATTAGTTGGTATATATTATCTTGCTCAAAAGCAACAGCTGATTTTTTTCCGACCCATCCAAAGAATAAGCCCCATATAAAACACATTACAACTCCACCACACACACCAAAATTCATATACAGTTCAGCTAAAAATGAACCACCAATATTCTGATAATTTTTATTTAAAACATTAGACCGTTGCAATTTAATAGGGCACGATGACGACTCTGTAATTGCGCCAAGATCTATTATTGACGGCAATAAATTAGGTATAACAGCAGTTACACCCTTATAATAAGCATCTCCGTATGAAGGACCGAACTTAGGTAAATAAGCGTTCAAAGTTTCATGTGCTGTATAACCAGTATCACCACATGTATCAAACAATCCTAACACTACATTTTGTTTTGTCAATAATTCATCTGTCAATTCTGAAAAGGATTCAAAACTCTTATTTGTATAACTACGGAACTCTCCAACAGCTACTATAAACGTCAAACCAAAGAATGCATAAACTCCATACAATATGAATTGCCTAACTTTCAAGCGCTTTAATCGCGTTTGCAAGTATAGAAAAAGGAAAATAGCAAGATATCCTACATTCTCACTTCGAATACCACTTAACATCATTATTAATATATAACCAATAATAAAGAAAAAAAGTCTTTTCTGTTTTTGTGGCTGATATTTAAGAGACACGAGCAATATGGCAAAACCTAATAGAGAAATCTTGCCATAAAAGAGCAATACATTGGGAAATGTATTTACGAACAATCTAGCCACATCTCCACCTGCTGTTAAGGAAATAAATAATGTAGTTACATCAAGAGCTAACTTAACAAAAAAGGTCGCATAAATAATACGTTTTGATATTTTTATCCAATCAACATTGTATTTTTTTTCATTTCCTTTTCTATTTATATATCCTGCCGATTTCCATAAGATTCCAAAACACAATGCAGCCAAAGATGCTGTCATTATTCTGAAGCCATACAAAGCATGATTTGTATCTAGCAATAATAATATTCGTATATGTTCATAAGAGTCTGAAAAAAAAGTCAACAGAACCAACTGACCAAAATGAAACAAATATAATATTATGACAAAAAGTGCAGAATACGTAAATTTCTTATTGATTTTAAAATCTATATATAGATATACAAATAAGATTATTGAAGAACAATAACCAACCTTTTCTAAAGATGAAATAGTATAACCAGAAGAAAAAGCCACCCAACAACATACTAATGCTATTAAGCCATATAATATTGCAAATATTTTTTTATGCATTTTTCAGTTTTTAATGGATTCAATAAAGTTTTTCAATTGTATCATAGCAAACTTGTTGAGATCCATATTATTCTTAATATGGATACTATTCGGATTCATAATTAATTTCCTTAACCCTTGCAACAAGCCATCATAATTATTAGGTACAACAACCCCAATTTCTCTTTCCTGTACAAGTTCAATTGCTGAGCATGTTTCTGTTGAAAGTACTGGAACGCCTAAACTTGCAGCTTCTCCATAAACCATAGGGGCAGCTTCATGGAGTGAAGGTAATACAAAATATGAAGCATGCTTAATGTATGGATATGGATTTTCTTTGTTGCCAACTAGTGTTATTTTTGAAGTTAGTTGTTTTTCCTTAATTATACTATTTAATTTTTCATATTCTGGACCATTACCTACTATTGTCCATGTAAAATTAACAATACCATTATCTCTCAACTCACCCAAAGCCTCAATTGTTCTATATAACCCTTTTACCTCACTCAACCTACATACAGAAACAAAATTCACAGTTTCTGTTGGGTAAGATACACCTTCTGCTGCCAACTTACGAATTGCATCAACATTAGTGAAATTCTCACAAACAATTGTTTTATTTCGAAGTTCAGGAAAGCACTCTATAAAATTATTTCTACATGAATCTGAGACACAAATTATCGTATTTAGTTTCTTGAACATGTTAATCTGTCTTTGATCATAACCTCCAAAGTTTTTATAGTCACAATGGACAATAACAGACTTATGTTTAGCAATAACCCGCTTAATAATATAATCAATACACCCTTTAGAAATTGATTTATAACTATCATCTTGTGCATATGCTATTGCAAGATCATAACCAGACTGCCTTTTTACAAATGGCCATAATATCATTCGAGATACAATGCCATTTATATTACGAGCAATAAATATCATTATCAACCTATATATCATCATAAGAAATGACTCTTGCTTGATTCTTGAATGATTTTTGCCCAATATATGAAGTCCCTTATCAGGAGTTACAATCTCTACATTATCTGGAACCTTGGTTTTATCAATACTATCCTTATCAAAAACCAGCAAATGAATATCCATTAACTCATGTGCAAAATAAAGATAATTATAAAGTGATGTTGCAACACCTCCAGTGTATAGATTATCAATAACAACTAATGTTTTTATTTTTCTAACCATATCTATCTAAAAATTACATTTCGTAGAATAGCGACTAATCTAACAACACCAAAAAGTTTCAACGAAACCATACGTAATATCACCTTCTTATATATTCGTAAGGAAGTTATATATGGATTGTTTTTCCAATTTGGATAGATAGTCTCAAACTCATTCAATAATTCTTTTGCCGTACGCTTGTCATTAGAACAACTAAAAAGCGTAATGATGGTAGAATAAAGTAAGTTCTTAATTCCTAAGAATTCTTTCTCTTTAATATATTCATCAGGAAAATTCTCTTGAACATATCTATACGAACACACAAGCGATTCTACTACTTTCATTGTTGGTCTTTCCGATGCCGAATCCGATCTTCTAAAATAGTTGTATAGACATGACACAGTTGCTGCATACCTATTTGCTTTAGCCATAAGAAGTGGAACAGTAGCAACATCCTCTCCATTGCGCAAATCCGGCAAAAGAGTATTCTTCATAATGTCAGTCTTCACCATAAGCATACAAAGCGAATCGGCATCAAGGCAGAAAGCCTCTTCTCTACTAATCAATCCCGAACGATTATAGACAGGACGGGATTGGGAATTGCCGTGTTCATCAACTACCTTATATCCACAAAAAGCCATATCTGCAGCATTATCCTCAAGCAAACCAACCATTGTTTTCAAGAAATCTGGTTCATACCAATCATCACTATCACAAAAGGTTATGTATTTAGTATCAGCCTCTAATATTCCCTTATTTCTACTGACAGCTGGTCCACTATTGCATGAGTTCTGCAAAACCATTATATCCAACCCTGAAGTTGCCTGCAATTGAAGCAGATATTGATAAGTATCATCCGTTGACTTATCGTCTACAAGAATCACTTTAAACTTTTGAAACGACTGACCAACTAATGAGTCTATACACCTTTTTATATATTTTGCTACGTTATAGCAAGGTATCACTATTGTTACCATAATATTAAATCACACTTTTAAACAAAAGAAAGTAAAACACCAGTTTATTTTTAATCGACAAATATGAACACTTATATACACGCGACCTTATTTTACCAACACTTCTCCTCCATATCGAAAGATCCTCTTTGTTTTTCATAGCCAGTGAAACTATCAAATAACTCTGCTCAAAAATATATTTTGTCAAAGCATCCTTGATCTTTCCTGTGGCTTTATCTACGAGGAATTGCTCTATAATCTCTACATTAGCAGTTGCTTGCAGAAAACGCTGTCGAATTTTATTATCATCGGAGACATATTTAGTAATTGATGTCTGATTCATATAATAATAATAAAATGGTTCAGGCAAGTAAGAAATCCGTTTTGCGTTCCATAATATTTGCACAATAAGGGCTGCATCTTCACCCATATTATGAGTAGGATAAATTAAATCATGGTCTGTATATTCTTTCCGTCTAACAAGTTTATTCCATAAGCAACCAGCTATTCTCCATAAAAGAACATCCACAATGACATTTTCTCTTTCTTTAGAAATAAGCCCTTTAGAATACTGCTCGTTTTCACAATCCGTTGAACAGAAATCACACACCACAACATCTGCATCTTCCTCTATTGCTTTATTATACATTTCCTCATACATATGTACATCCACCCAATCGTCAGAGTCGCAATGCGCTATATAATCACCTGTCGCCAGATTGATTCCATATCTACGTACATTTGGTAAACCGCAATTTTTCGACAATCTTTCAATACGTACATTTTTATGCTCTTTTTTTAAGCGTGGTAGATATTCTTTAATGATATTTTCAAGAATAGCTATAGATTTGTCTGGAGAACAATCATCCACAAAAATATATTCGATATCATCCAATGTTTGCTCAAACAAACTGCGAGCACAACGTTCTATATATTTTTCAACTCCATAAACGGGTATTATTACACTTACTTTCGGCATATTATGTTAGTATTAATGAAACTTCTAAATTTTAAAGATATACTCATAAAAGAGCAATATAACGGATACAATAGGCAACCAACAAGCACACCCAACCATACATTATAAAAAGATAGATAAGCCATACAAATAGATGGCCATGGTCGCTGTTGATAATATGTTGGTCTGAATTTTGTCATTATTTTATAAACATCTTTATACCTACATTTAAGAATCAATTTCTCGACAAAAAAAAGTACTAAGTCATCTATTCTATAAGTAAATACTGGATACCTAAGCTTATAATCCATACAGCAATACGATGATTGTATTAGATCCTGTACTTTTTCATTATTTGTCGCACTTTCTGTATTAAAATAGTAATTATAATAGACTGAATTAATAGCCTGAAATCTATTGGAATTGGACATCACAGTCATCATAAATATCTGATCTTCTGCGAGTTTTAAATTCTCATCAAAACGTATTTTATTTTCACTAATAATTGAAGTTCTTATATATGCCCCCCAAACGCAATAAAAACTATCATTACTAATATAGCGCTGCAAATCCAACACTTTTGAATTTACTTCTTTTACGTATAAAACTTTCTTTTTGTCATCAACCCTCTTAAATGAATATTGCAAGACATCCAATACATTTGCTATCATTAATGGGATGCAAATAGCCATATTATCCATATCAATCCAATCATCACTATCTACAAAAGTGACGTATTCTCCTTGAACATTATCGAGTCCCAAGTTACGAGCAGAACTTACTCCTCCATTCTTTTTATGAAAAACTCGTATGCGAGTGTCCTTTTTAGCATACTCGTCACAAATATCACCACTCTTGTCTGGAGAACCATCATCAATTAACAACAATTCCCAATCTGTAAATGTTTGGGCAAGAATGCTGTCAATGCAACGATTTAGGTATTTCTCCGCTTTATATATGGGGACTATAATACTTACTTTTGGCATATTCTATAATTTATTATATTCACAAATTAATTCGTTTACAAGTCTTTCTAAAAGTTCATTAAGGAAATCTGTTATATCGTCATCCTCAGTATGATTGGTAAAACAAAAAGAAAAGTCAGCCACTTCGCCATGAAACATCTTATTCCGCATGAAATAACAATACTTACAAACTAACAAACTGAGTACATGAGAATTGTTTCTAATGTGGTTATTGGAATAATCAGAAATCAGTGTTTCAAAGTCCACCATTCGCCCCTGATTGTTGATTTCTTTTTCCTGCATTTTCAAAGCCTTCTTGAATACTCCAACAAGACGCTCATCTTTATTCTTATCAAAGAAATCGTCGTATAACTCGCGGACTTGTCTTACCTTATTCGCACACGTATAATTATTTTGGATCAGTTTGCGCCAATGGAGTGACTCTATTCTGGTGTTGTCCAATGTATCTACATAAGCAAATGTATTGCTCAATTCTATTGGATTGGAACAAATATGATTACGCATATTAACTAATGCCTCAAACTCCTTTGGCTTATTAGGCATCGCATCATGATAATAATTCCACATCGCTATCTGTTCAAAAGCTCTCCACAAACGTTCGAAGCGTATATATCTGTCATTTGAAGATAAAGCTACCAAAAAATGAGAAACAGCAGCTCGCATTGTATTACCTTTGACACCTTCCTCCCAAAGATTATCTAACACCGCTTCTGGTATTGCAAATCTTATAGAAAAATCACCAACTAATGGTTGTCGTTTGGCGTCTATCGGTAGTGGCTGAAAATAGTCAATACGCCTAACGTCTATAGACCTAATATTAACTCTTTTTCCTTTCTTCAAAAACAAATATAACAAAGACTTATAAATCTGTGTATAAATAGTGCTTTGTTTATATTCAATGATGTCCTCTATATCAAATTTACCATTACGCTCGGCTTGAATCTCTATTTTTTGAGTAAACACCTTAATGGTATCTCCAACCGAAGCTTTTGACATTTGAGGATATGCAACATTATTTTTTTCTGTATGCACACCATCTGTACGTGAAGTATGAATTATTATTTGGTATTTCCGTTTCGTCATACTATTCTAAAAAAGATAAGTAATCAACTCAAAAAATAAAACTTATAAGTCAATCCCAATTCTTATTATGACAAAGTCTTATGCAACAAACTTTTACACTCTCTTCTCTTCTCCTCCAATATCCCATTAACCATAGTCCAATTTATAGGTTTTGAGAAATCCACATCGTCAAGATTGTCTGCATCAAGGAGTCTGTCTTCAAGATGGAACATCTTTAGTAATGAGGTGAAACGACTCATTCCTCGACTTACATTACCGATAGCCCAAAATGGCTTATTAAAGATAATACTGAACACCATACCGTGAAAGCTATCTACAATAGTCATTTCTGTATCCATAAAAGCACGAAGCCATGTGGTTACACCAGGGAATACACAATCCTCAATGCGCTTCTTTACATCTTCTTTTGTACGTATCTCTGCTTGGCACTTTGGCAATACTTGAAAAGCCTTTAGTCCCTTAGCTTTTGCTACTTTCTGTATAAACACTGATTTCTTTGCATCTGGATCAAGGATATAGTTGAAAAGTGTACCATCAGATTTGGGCTCTTTTCCCTTTTCTATCAGTTGTATATAATCTTCTTTAGTAAGAAGCATTGTAGGGTCAAGAACGTGCACGGCATCAACACCAAGATGTTCTTTACAGAGCTTTACTCCTGAATCTTCTCGGACTGATACCATGTCAAACTTCTTAGCTAAAAGAGCACAAACTGCTGTCTGTTGTGGAGTAAACTCCCATTTGTCTGTTCCAAAGGAAGCTGCATAAGCTATACGTTTGACTTGTTTGTCTTGCACGAAGTCAAGAAACATAGAAGAAAGGAAAGCATTATAACAAGGTCGCCAACACTGATCGCTACCAACCACATAAGCATCATATTTTCCTTTTGAAGCTTGCTTTACAAATTCTTCATACGAATGCATAGCTTCAGTATGATTGATGTACGTATTGATAAAATGATTTGTATTGCGTTGAATTATTGCTCGTTCTTTTTTGTTTGGTCTATACTTTAACTGCGGATATTTATTGGGGAAAAGCGTGTGTAATACCCGAATCTTTATCCTATACAATGTCTCATGAAGTCCACTGCCACCTCCCCAATCTATAGTCTCCACCTCATGTCCTGCTCTAACAAGTGTCTGTTGCAAAGCATAGTTCTGCAGCAGTCCTCCATAGTTAGAATGAAGCGGTTGAGTTAGTATTCCTATTTTCATTGTTCAATCTCTTTAAATTAATAGATTCCCGCCCATATCATATAGGCAATCTTGTATTTTCTGTTTCGTTTCAGCGTTATAACCGATACAATGACACATCTTATCCAAAAGATTATTTAATCCCCATTCTTTACATTGTATCTGTTTTTCATTATATGATTTGCGTACAAAGAGTTTTGGATTGCTATAATAAATATCACCATTGTACTCAAAAGAGTTGAACTGTTCTAAAAACAATATAGTAACTTCATTAGATGTTCCATCCTTAGTTACTCTTATTTTGTATTCAACAGTTCTTATCTTTTCATAGTCTACGATAACCTTCTTGTGTATTCTACCAAGTTGCTCTATTTCTTCTATTGTTTTCTCCAACTCTATACGATAAAAAGGTGTCTCAATATCGTCATGAGAGAAAGGATTTAATAAAAGTTTACGGTCATCTTGCAGATGTGCAGCTAATGATTCCAAGCCTAACAATTTAGCATACTTATTCCTAAATATTTCTATCATCTTGCTTAGGTTGTAATAACCTTGTCCACTGATTATTTTTAAGATTTCATTTTGAGAAAGGATGTCCTTAAAAATCTTCTCGGCAGCCTTTCGTAGCGCATTCACAGAAGCAGAAATCTCCAACATATGGAGATGAGCTTTTGCTCTTGCTATATAACTATCCTCTAAGACAAGAGCAGGTTGAGGACAACCTGTATCATCTTTCTTTACATATAGATTAAAGGTTTTCCAATCATTAGTCTTTTCAAGTTGTTTTATCTCACTCATAACCAAATGGAAAAATGCTCTGTCATGAGTAAATATGAAAGTCTGAAAACGACTTGAATATGTCAATAACTGTTTTATTACCATTCTACGAAATGGCATATCAAGACTTATAAGCAAATCATCAATGAGAAGAACAGAAGGAAATTCATCTGTTGTAGCATGATCTTCCAATATAGCCAAACGTAAGGCTAACGCCATACATGTGATTTTCGCTTCATTAAAGAAAGAACGCGGATGTTCTATCAACGCATCATTAACCAATAGCGAAGAAGTCATCCTCGCTTTCAGATATATCTTTGGGGATTCAAGTGTCGTACTATATTTTCTATATCCAATATTCCTATTGAATATAGCATCACTAACCGTCAATTCTATTTTTGCTTCAATATTAAATACATCTTTTATTATGGCGTTTGCTCGAAGAACAAGAAATTGCAACTTATTTCTAAGTAACCTGTTAAATGAAGATATGAGTCCTTGATAAGCCTTGTACTGTGCAGTTCCACGGTTAAAGCTTGAATATTTCTTCTCATTGCGCGGAATAGCTCCTTCTGTATTAATAACTTTCTTGATGTATCCCCACCATTCACCAGCATTCAATATATTGGTCGGCGTTTCGTCGTCTATTTTTTGGTAGGGTTCATCAAAATCAATATATGGAAGAATTTCTTTCTCGAATATATCAAAACCTGATTAGCCTCACTATTTCTAAAGTCAAACAATGAAGATAGTATCTTGTAATTCAAGAAGTCACTCGACATAGCGGTACCTCGCATAAATCGTAAAGTTTCTTCATTTGCAGGATAGTAATCAACATCTGAATCTACTATGCCTTTAGTTTCACTATGACCATCATGAAAACTTATTTTGATGTAAGAGCTTTCACTTTCACCTACAAATCTGTTCCTAAGATTCTGGGAATGATTTGCGGTAAAATATTTCTGAGCTTCTGCTTGTTCTTTAGCATAAGCCTGAAAATGAGTAAAAACACTCCAATAAATAGAACTTTTTCCTGCTCCATTTTCTCCATAAAGCAGAATGTTTTTTCTATCAATATTTAAAGTGAATGTATTTTTGAAAAACTTGAAATTCTTGATCTCAATTTGGTTTATTCTCCAACTCATAAATCCATTTTGTTTTGTTCTGCAAACCGCATAAATTCCAACATGTAAATCCGGTATTTTGTCATTTCATTTGCGATACCATCATTTGTAGAACCTATAGCTTTTATCAATTTTCCTATAAGTTCGATTTGTTTATCAGAAGCATCTTCTGCAAGATAGAAATCAAGCATTATTGCATCTGTATCCTGCTTCCACTTTTTCAAAATAGAGAAATTGGCTCTTTTGAAAAGGTCTGGCATAATCATTTCCATAACCATTGCATCACGCACTTGAGAAAGGAAACTTAATAAACCAGTCAAAGCAGGTTCTTTTTCTCCTAGTCTTTTTTCATACACATATATAACTTGAGTTAAACATTCAAGATAGACGCAACATTCTTTGTATATATTCACCCACCGTATTACTAACTTTCTAAGATTTGCAATAGTTACATTACCTTCTAATTTTCCATTCGTTGTTTTGTTTAGAAGGAATAGTTTACCTATTGATGAGTTTATGTAAAATTCTGCATATTTGGCATCAAAATGATTGTCATTTTCGAAAAGCAGTACATAAGCTGTTTTCTCAGTACATATAGATGTGGCAACCATCTTTGATTGACAAATTTCTTTTTCGATGTAGACTTTTATAAAATTATCCCATTCATGCTGAGTATCTAAATATTTTCTATAAGTCATCACCATTGCACCTGTTTCCAACTTCATCTTAAAAGGCAGAGGCTTAACGAATGGTGTTAGCTTATAATTAATTCTTAGATCCCTACTTATAAAAGGTTTGCTATGCTGTAGTTCATGTACATATACAAAATGCTCCTCATTTAGAATATCATAGTAAGACCTACCTTTCGAATCAAAACAAGTCTTCATCTTCTGAAGATAATACTCATCCCTGTCTACGTGACGGCATTTTATAGCCTCGTCAGAGCGTACCACATCAGCTGCTATCACAGGATCATAATATATAAATCTATCCTCTTCGCCATCAATCTTTACAGGACGTATCTCAGAAGACGGGACAGTTATATCAACATTTCTCAATAACACTGACTTTCCATCATCTAGGAATTTATCTATGAAGAAGATATTTTGAGGAAAAAATAATTTTGATTTTATCTTGTCAAAATATTCATTCCTTAAACGTACTATGTCATTCTTTTTAAAATTCATACAACTTGTTAGCAGTCAATTTAGGGCATACCCCAAAGAGCAGGCACTTTTCAGTGCCTACCTTTATTGACTTTGTAAAAAATTGATTGTAAATTAACATTGTGGACTACTCCAGTCCGATACAAGAGGGTAAGAGTGAAGGATAATCCCTGCACCTCTCAAAGATTTTTTTGAAAAATTTACCAAGGTTGTTCCAAACTGAACTGCCATGAAGTTTCACCGTGCTAATGATACTATAGCTGCCATTTGAGCACCTAAATCACTTCCAAAATGAAATGAGTTGTTGTGTGCTGTGGGTAAGCACATTATTGTTCAGACAAAATGACTGAAGGGATTGACCATGAGGTAAAAACTCTGTTTAGTACTTGAAATAAAAGCGTTCCGAATCTTCGTTGCTGTACATATTTTTAAAATTTTTGTTCAGCGCAAAGATATGAACTTCAGTGGTAAGCCCTAATTTGACTGCTTACTTTCTTATTATCTAAGAAGCAGTTTAAACTGTTCCACAACCATATTCGGAATTACCTTCCGTACAATACGATATGCTAAAGTTTTCATTGAGAATGGTTCCTTCGCTAATCTCTTCACCTTTTCTTCAAAAGTATTTCCGTCTTCCTTAAAAAACTCGGTGCGTTTAGGAGTTATTGGAAAAGATTTAACCAATGCAGGATTTCTTGTTGTCAATTCATTATATGAAACTTCATACAACTCAACATTTATATTATGCAAAACTTGTTTTCCTTTGTCTGAGTTTACAATGATTGCTGAAACACCCTTATCGTCGTCTATTTCAGGCATCAAGGATTCAATACCCCAGAAATCCCCTAATGTTATGTCACTACCACTTCTTAGCTGTTTGGCAGGACAAGCATGACAAGAAGGACGCGTATACAAATCTGCAAGGAATCCTCGCATAAAAGTATTCTTGCTACTTAATTCGATAAAGCTGTTACCGTCTTTATTTTCTATTACAAATGAGTAAGTTTTCCAACCTGTCGTTTTGTCTCTGAACGAGATATTTCTAATATCAGACTTATTCCATTTCAATGTATACAGTCTTGTAGTTAGGTATTGTTGCCACACTCCCGGACTTGGCACACTATGACAGATAACCTCAACAGCAAGTAAATTATCATATTCTTTGCGAAGGAAATGTTTAAGACCTGCAATTTGACAAGGAGTGCCTGTAAACATCACCTTACGACCTATTCTCAAAAATTGCTCTGTCTTTAGATAACTATCACCAATTACACTTTGTAAGTACTTTGAACTACGGAATATCTGCAGATCACTTATATTGTCAACACAATCATGCTTTACATTCCACTCCTTATCCCAGCAAGCACCGAATACAACACCACCATTCTTTATTGTCTGTTCTGCTAACAATGTAAAAATTCCACCAGATGAACTTGATCGTCTAATCTCATCGTCCGAATTCTTAGCTGCATAAACATTTAAAGGAGTGCGTGTATCATATTGATTTATAACAGGACATACCTTTTCGCATAAATGACAATCTACACATTTTGAAGTATCTACTTGTGGATAAATGAATCCTTCTTCATCCTCTGCCATCGTTATGCATTGCTTGGGGCAGCGCTGGGCGCAAGCTGAGCATCCGCAACATTGCGACTTATCTGTGATTGTTATCATAGTTTTAAGATTTCAAGATTCGCTTTACTTTCTTAAGCATATTAAACAACCATGAATCCCTTGGTATTAGTTTCCTTATAGTATTCTCTATTGTATAAGGAAGTACTTTTATACGCATATCAAGAGTGATTTCACTTTTGAAATATGGATACATTTCAAAGTAATCGTGTTTATTGTGAGCCATTTGTATAAGCATTTGCTGTAAATACCATTTTTTGTGCTTACGGTAATAATCTATATCAAACACTTCTGCATAATTATCAAGTGCTTCCAATGCGTCTATACCCAACAATGTACGTACACATTTCTCACATTTTCCACAATTGTCACCATCCTCCAAACATACATTCAAGTATTTATAAGAAGGAGCATATTTAACCACTGTTTTGAGTTTTGTCATTCGTGACATACCTTCGCCTTCTGAATAAACTCTCAGATTGCAAGTTGATAACAACGGCAGCGAAAGCATCTCATAACTACCACATGAACTACCAGGAATATCAAATAGTCTGAATTCATGATATTTATATCCAGATGATGCATAATAATACACAGAGTATAGTTTCTGTAGACAATACACAGCAAACATACTTGAATATGTATGTGACTTGAAATGATTCTGCAATACCACATTCTGTAAGTTAGAATCACTTGCCACAAATTCAAAACCATACTCTTTTGCGAAAGCTCGTGGACGCTCCAATCTTGCTTGATATAGCTTTTCCGCATGCTCACCCTCTCCATGACTTCCAACATTATTGAATGTCAAATGAGTGATATTGTGCTTTTTGAACTTCATTGCTGTTTGATTGGCAAGAGCATGCAGGGAGTCTACTCCACATGAAATACCAGTAGCAACAGCTCCAGCACAAGGTAAACGGTCAGAAGCTACATCTGCTGTTATTTGGGGACGATAAAAATCTTTATTGTATTGAGCAATAGCATCCACCAAATACTTGTCTATATTATAATATAAATCCTCTGACAGTGGAGCTTCGCTTACAATATCATGATGATTGCGCATTGCATAGTTAAGCACTGCTATCACATAAGCATCGCCACGTTCAAAACACAGATAGTTTTCAAATTTCTTGTCAACCTTGAACCATACTTCTTTACAATCGCCATCGATTGTTATATTCGCATATAATGTGGCTGTTTGTGCATCACTTTTAACCTGGGGGCTTCCTATCTTTATCATCTGATTTATTTTTTATGGATTCTACTACTAATTTTTTCCGTTATGAAACTTTTTTCTACCTTGTCAAGTCCCAATATCCATATCACCATAATTGATGAAATAAAACCTGTAAAGGAGTTTAACAAGAAAGTCAAAAATGTTGTTTCTGTATATTTGTATATTAACACTGGGATTACAAGCGATAATCCTGCAACAGGTATTAAAGGCAACATAACCTTAAGCAAATAGGTTGAAGCAGGAAACGCATTATCATGCTTTAGAATAATCACTCTCACAAATAAACCTACTATCGCCAAAGCAACTGAAAGTATAAAAGTACTGTATACTGGCATTCCTATTTTATATAGAGCATATGTCAAAATAAAACTTGCCAAGAATATTATGGATATTGCCATTTGGTAATTCCGAATTTTTCCTGAAGCTTGATTGATTTGTGCAATTGGAACATAAGCCGAACTTATCAATAGTTCTACAAGAACCAATCGTGTAAAGAGAACACAATATTCAGGAACAATCTTTAGCCATAATTGCAATATAAAATCCGTATATATGAGAACTGGAGTTGTCAGTACAAACAACAGATAAAACGAGAGTTTGGATGATGAAAACACGAGTCTATACATATGCTGAAATTCTCCAGCCGAGTAACTTTTAATTATCTGTGGACGTACTGCTGTCATAAAGTTTGTAACGAAATTATTAACAGCAGCTTGAACCTGTACAGCTATTGCACGTGCTGCATTGAACACTGGTCCAAAAAATATATTAATAAGCACATTCACTCCCTGTTTGCTAAGCATATCACTTATACATCCAAACAGCATCCAACCAGAAAAGAAGAACATCTTTTTCATCAGCTGCATATTCCAACTCCACTTGTATCTACATTCAGAAAAGTTTCTAATGCAGTATATACAATATAAGACTTGCATTAAAATACTTACAGCTAACGTTAGTAATCCATATACAATTAATTTATTATATGGAATCATAACAAGCAGATAAACAATAAGCAGTTTAAGCACCACCTCAAATATGGAATAGTAAGCGTATATTCCCATTCGTTCATTGGCTATGATAGCCGCATTATAAGGTGTACTTATGATGCTGACAAAAAGAGACAATACAGAGCAATGGAATACCCATAATGCTGCATCAAACTGACCTTGAGGTATATTCAATTTATTATATACAAACCATAACCCGACAGTTTCAAGACCTACAACTGTTATAAAACCGATAAGATAATGGGCATTAACAGCATTCACAAACACGTCCCTAAGACCTTTGTCGTTATTTTGCCCCATTTCATAATTCAAGAACCTCTGCGTACTTGTAGCCATTGACGAATTGAAAAAACTTAGCATTGAAACAATGCCGCCAACGACATTATATACACCAAAATCCTCTACTCCCAATGTATTTAAAACCACACGGCTTGTATACAAAGATACAGCCATTGTAAATAGCATACGGAAGTAAAGAAGCAATGTATTCTTGGCTATTCGTGTGTTGTTGTTTGAAGATGTTTTTGACATTAAATATTGTTTATTTTATATATCCTGTACACATAATATTAGCTCCTGTTATTTCGCTGCTAATCTCATCAATGAATTGCGGTAAGCCCAAGTCTATAAATTCTCAAATCAACCAATTTTGCTTTGACTTCATTAGTTTTTCAAAAATATAGGGGCTATAGCGTACTTGCTCACTCAACCAATGCATAACACCATAAATTATAGTCATGCTATGTCTGTCCACTAAATGAGTATTTTTCGGAAGTTCCTTTTTTATATACCATAACATTTGCGAACCATTAATATAATAAAAAGTCTTTCTTGCATCTTTATGGTATTTAATCAAGGCATTTAAACGACCAGACATACTTTCATGGATATTCCACTTGAACTGTTTCTTTATTCGATAATATGGAACTTCATCGCCTGGCGGTATGGTATACTTCACTTTATTAGGCAAATAATTTCTCATTCTATAATTATCATATATACTATCTACTCTAAATCTTATGTACACCTCGCGCTTTGCTGCATCTGCATTATTTGTTAAAGTAAAAGAAACATCAGAAATAGGTATGAACAACTCTGTTGCATCTGTATTAGTAATAGTGAAGGTACGATGTACACATGGTAAATTATACAACAAGTCATATACCGTATATTCTTGCCTTTGATCAGGTTCGTCTAAAATTCTTGACAGGTTGCACAAAACACCAGTTGCTCCATAAATAATTTTATCTTTTCTTACATTACCCGTTATATTCTGACGAGAGGAACTTACGCCATGCCCAATTCCAATAACTTTTACACCATGTATTACTAACAATGCTTTAGTAGCATTCATTATACTATAATAAGATGTTAAAGGTTTGGCATCAATCGGTAATTCTAACGATGCATTATAAAAAATACGTGATTGATTCCAATAGAACAAAGCTTCTTTGTACTTATCCCCTTTTTGATTTCTCAACCACAGTTCTACATACTCATATGATGAATTTGAAAGAACTGTTCTACAATTAAAGTCAGGCTTACTATGAGCCTTCATCAATTTAATTGGACGATTACCTATTTTTAGTACCATATTTGGTATAATATAAGTTTATTGGCATATTATTTGTTCCGTTAAAGGAGTTTAGTTAGTGCTCAATTTAGGGCATTGCCCTTTGTATAGGCACTTTTGCAAGTGCCTATATATTGAGACGTTAAAAATTTTACTTGTTTTTAAGTATTTCATACATTTTACACACATGTGATTTTCGGCTGCACTCGGCATAGCTCAAACAAGTTTGGCTCTGCACTCGTTGGCACGAAAATTCTTCGCTCGACAAATTAAAAGCAAGCTTGCTTTGTTCTCACTTATCGAATATGTTGGCATATAACTTCTTACTTTACCTTCCATTCTGCTTAGCCTTATATTCCAATAAGTCAACAACCATCTTGAAATCATCAAACTTTTGACAGTATTGAGTGGCTAAAGGTTCTTGGAAATGCTGTCGAATAGAAGCCTTTATCATATTTGACATTGCCTCCTTGCGAAGAGCTTGGAGCAAGTCGTTAAATTGTTGTTGTGTCATAACATTAATCATCTTTAATGAACAGTTAATCTATCATTAATAAATCTCTGTTGAGGAGATAGAGGTAAGCAGGCAATTTAGGGCATACCCCAAAGAGCAGGCACTTTTCAGTGTCTACCTTTATTGACTTTGTTAAAAATTTGATTGTAAATTAACATTGTGGACTACTCCAGTCCGATACAAGAGGGTAAGAGTGAAGGATAATCCCTGCAGCCCTCAAAGATTTTTTTTGAAAAAATTACCAAGGTAGCTCCAAACAGAACTGCCGTGAAGCTTCACCGTACTAATGATACTATGGTAAGTAGCTGCCATTTGGGCACCTAAATCACTTCCAAAATGAAATGAGTTGTTGCGTGCTGTGGGTAAGCACATTATTGTTCAGACAAAATGACTGAAGGGTTTGACTATGAGGTAAAGCCTCTGTTTGGTACTTGAAATAAAAGCGTTCTAAATCTTCGTTGCTGTACATGCTTTTTAAATTTTTGTTCAGCGCAAAGATCTGAACTTCAGAAGTAAGCCCTAATTTGACTGCTTACTCTACTGCTGTTACATGATGATGTTGAGATAGCAATGTAGCTATGCTCAGTCCAACGTAGCCAGTACCAGCTATTGCGACTTTGATGTCTTTAAAATCACGCATATTTTTGTTTGATTTAGTTTTCTCAATATGATTATGTGTTTTCACATTAAATTATCTTGCTCACACTTACATTGTCAATCGCACGTTGATAAATATCCTTGGTCATTTTCAAAGAGGGTACTACGGACAGATTGCAACGTGTAGCTATTAGTTTCAGGGCTTTTGTGATATTCTCACGGACTCTTCCGATTTCTCGACTTTTCGTTATTTTGTCATCGGACTTGATGATAGGGAATAGGTAGTCGGTGGTTGATGGATAGCGGTCTGCAATGGCTTGCATGGCTGCGTCCCATTGTACTGTGACGATGGGTGGGGTGAGCACTTGTGAGGTGTAAGTGAGCGTGAAACCTTTGATGTCGCTTTTCCTAATATGGGCCAAGTCCGTAAAACTTATTCCTCGGCAATAGATGCTGAAGAAGAACATGTCACGGGCAAATGTCTGTGACCTGGAGTCTGAAAGGTCGGCATAACGCATTCTGCGCAATTCTTCCTCCGTAAGCAACTCGCATTTCTGTTTGGATGGTAAAGGCAGCTTTATGCCACTCAGCAACGGCAGATGTGGGGCAATGGCTTCTTTCTCCGCTTCTTTGTAGAGGGTATGAATCTGGTATAAATAGAGGCGAACAGTTGATTCCTTGCGTCCATTTGCGTTTAGCCATTCTTTGAACTGTGTCATCATTTCTGGTGACAGTTCACCGAATGTCAATTCTTCTTTGCCTAAGAATTTGGACAGGCATTTGAGTGCCGCACCACGGTTGTTGGCGACATCACATCTGCCAACTGCTTTGTCTTTGGCTATTTTCTGACGGGAATATGCGAAGAAGTCAGTTTCCATTTTATTTCTCTAAGGTGTACTATTCAAACAGATAGCCGTAGTTGGTTTGCAACGCCTCAATTTCTGTTTCGCAGCGATTGTGCAGTTCTTGGTCGCTGTTCTTAAATATCTTTATAGCTTTCTCTATCTCTTCCTTTACGGTTCTTCCTGCTTCAAAGATGGGTCTCAACTCGTCCTTGAAATAGTCAATGAAAGGTGCATAGTAGTAGCCTATCTCTTCTATCATGAAGTAGAAGGTGTCATAGGCATCTTTCAGATCCAGTTTCTTGTCTCTTACATCTGCAAGTGTCTGAAGACGGAGTATTTCTATGTTTTCTACCTGAGCTGAAACCTCTTGGGCGGTCTTCACTTGATGAAAGTAACGATCGATAAAGGCGTTGCGCTCATGCAGGTTGCGCTTGTAGAACAGCTCTCGCTCTTTTTTGTCTGCCTCGTTCTTGTTTACTTCTTCGAACCGTTCGGCATGTACGCCTGATAAGGCTACTGCCATTCCACCGACATCCATGACGAGCTTGCGGTCTCGGTCTATGCGGATGACATAGCCTTCAAGTCCAGCATATTCACCTGTCACGATGCGAAGTAGGGTGCGGTTCTTGGAATAATAAACAAAAGGACGAAGAAGGAAGCGGAGACGCTCTGGCTCGGTTTCTGCCACACGCATGAATGGCTCCATTTGGTTGCAGGGGATAGTGGCAACCTTTCCTGTACTACAATTTTTACAGAGTTTGTATGGTTTTATATTTTTATCTAAGTAGTCCTGTAATGTTTTTGGGTAACCTTGCAAGAATATCAGTCCACTTACAGAAGGAGTTTCCACTTCGCACATTCCGCCTCTGTTCCTGTGACGGGGGACATATTTTATTGTCTTATGCACGAAATAGGTTACACTATCTTTCTTCAGCAGTTCTTCTATAGACTTTACTTTTTGGTTGTGTACAAAAAGATAACTCCATGACGTGCAGTTATCTTTATCGTTATTACTTGAAGGCACTTCGGGAATGGATTCGTTTTCTTTCTCTGTCTCAGTTCCCGTGTTCACCTGCGAACACTTCTTTATCGCTGAACCAGTCATTTCGTCTGGCTCAGGAACGTGTGTACCCTCTTGAAATTCATTGTTTTCAGATGTCTGAAAACGCTTTGTTTCGTCGGCTGTAGACTGAGAAACCGTGCAATCCTGCTTCATAACCTCTCCGCTACTTTATGTCACTGCTGGCTACCATCACCTGGGAGGACGATGCCAATTTTACAATAACATTGTTCATAAATTCATACTATCTGCGTGTATGTTTGTCCAATTATGGGATTCAATGTTTCACAAATCAAATGTGCTGATTGCGCCGCATTTTCACCTCATAATGGCTTTGTGTTTCTATCTCTTTACGTACTGTTTTCACATGATAAAACAATACCTACTCTGCAAATGTACTACTTTCCCTTCACTTCTTATCATTTTTTAATGAAAAAGTTTAGCAAGATTCTGAATATACCCTAAAATGTTTTACAAATCCGACTTCTCAAGGCTTCAAAAATCCTTTGTTTACAGCGTTCTTTCTCATTGTGCATGTTTTATCATGTGAAAACAATACCTACTTCCTCTATTTGTTAAACATTACCATTCCTCCTTCTCCTTATTATAATAGGTTCAAGTTTCGGATTCAGCCCGCCCTTGCTAAATCCGAAACTTGAGTAAATAAGTATGTAAATAAGTATGTTATGTATGTTCTCGCGCTAAGCGACTATAAGTAGATATTCAAAGCATGCTGCTGCCGCGGGTTACAAACCCGCCCCCCAATTAGGCAGATAA
>ENA-ORRX01000056-ORRX01000056.1-human-gut-metagenome-genome-assembly--contig:-NODE-56-length-39226-cov-19.9306_pt1 | contig 39226 bp, 45 predicted proteins | sample MGYA00242186_ERZ509153 | MGnify/ENA primary metagenome ERZ509153 (study PRJEB26280, sample SAMEA2338643) | human gut metagenome | biome: human gut; feature: human-associated habitat; material: faeces... | reverse complement strand
GTTTAGCGATTATAAAGATACTCATTTTCTGTGAGTTATACAAACTTCAGAGCCTTTTTTATTCCAAAATTACGTTAAATCACGCTTGTGAATTTTCACTTGCGAAACTTTAGTAAAAAATAAGAGAAGTATGGAGTTAAGACATTTGCGATCGTTTGTTTATGTAGCAGAAACACTTTCATTCAGTGTAGCTGCATCCTATTGTTGTGTAACCCAATCGGCAGTCAGTCAACATATCAAAGCATTGGAAGAAGAACTCGGCTGTAAACTTCTGATACGAACTTCGCATGACATTATGCTGACTGAGAGCGGTGAAAGTTTATTGCCTCGCGCGAAGGAAATCCTCAAGCAGACAGAAGACTGTAAGGAGCATATTCGTGCTCTTAATAATTGCATCACTGGTGAGTTGCATATTGGTGTAGGTTCTTTTATAGCTCCATACGTGCGTGTGGCCGCTCTTACCTTTATGAAGAGATACCCTAATGTAAGAATCAATGCGGATTTCAACAAGGCTCATATATTGAACCGTTCACTTCGATCGCATAGCATCGACCTTGCTTTCACGATGAATACTGCTTATAAGCATGAAGGTATCGAATCTTTGCCATGTATTCCTTTCCGTGTCTATGCGGTTATGAGAAATACAAACCCCTTGGCCCATAAAAGTAAAGTATCGTATGAAGACTTGCTGAAGTTTCCTGTCATTATGCCTGATGTTGGTGAACGGGAGCTTGACACCTGTCAGCAGTATATCCAGCGAGACCTTAAAAAGCTAAACACGAAATGCGTGATTAGTGATCCGGAAGAAGCACTTGCAGTCATAGAGGAAACGCAGTGGATAACTTTCGCCCCTAAGCTATACCTAAAGAATCACCCTACCCTCGTAGCAAAACCTATCGTATCTTTAGAGCAAAACCTAATGAGTAATGCCCACTATATGCAAGATGTTCCGATGAAACGCTCCGCTCAACTTTTGCTTGATATTATCAAGGAAGAAGCAATACCTTATATTGCATCATTAGAAGAAACCATGTAAAATCAAGCAAGCAGAAAGGTACATATCATTTTCTCTTATCTTTCTATTAGAAATCATTCTTTATGATTTTACAGTAAGGATATTTCATAAGAATCCCGTTTTTCTTTATCCGATTCCCCTTATCTTTGCAAGTGATTCCAATATTGGAAGAATTAAAACTTTTTTAATCACTATGCAGGTAAAAACGAATGATGGCAACTATGATGTTGCCAGCAAGGGATTGGGTAATACCGCCCTTGGACTTGGTATCGCAGGTTTGGCTACCAGTTTGCTGGGTGGCGGTGCATCCTTGTTTAACCTCGGTAGAGGCAACAATGGTATGACTGCCAATCCGAGTGATCCGGATGCACGCTTTGTAACTAAGAGTGAGACCAACCTTATTCAGGAGAACTCTACATTGAAGACGGAACTTGCTATCCAGAAGAGTGAGAACTATACCGACAAGAAGATGGTAGATGTTACTCAGTATCTTGATGGTAAGATTCGTCAGCTCGAAAACAAGGTGGATGCCAACAAGGATGCACAGCAGGCGGTCAACGCACAGCAGATGGCATATAATGCCGCTGCCAACGCCAACATCGACGTGCTGAAATCGCAGGTGGCTTCACTTTTGAATGTTACCAAGATGATGATTCCATCAGGCAATGTTTGTCAGATGGGGTGCGGATGCGCTTGTAATCAGTAACCGTATTTTCGGATAAAAGGAAAAACGATATGGATTACAAGAACTCGCAAATCCTGGCAGCGGTGGTGTCCGAATGGGCACGCCCTGCCATCTCTCAGATAGCGGCTGGCAATCTGATGCGTTTGCCTATGCTCCAGTCTCTCCAGGCTACCATCGGCAGCATGGGGCTGGTAAGCGGCAACTACTCTCTGCAAGCCGATGTAGAACCGATGATTCAGCCTGTGGTCAATGCGCTTGTCACTCCGATGCTTGCTAAGTATTTCGGGAATATTCCAGAAGAAAGCATTCCTCAGATGGCACACGACGTAGTAGATCAGCTTCGCTACAAAGGACCGCTCTCTATCCTGGAGGGTGTGATAACCTTTGACGAGGAGGATCTTGATGAACTCGCCGACCTTCTTCAGAAGAACCTTCCGGTAGAGAATGCGCAGGGCTATCAGGTGAAACATTAATGCGGCGGTGAAGTCGTCGCTCTATTAAAACAGAAAAGACTATGAATAAAAGAACAATTCCAGCCTGCATCATGGCTACGCTTGCAGTAGGTGCAACCGCCACTGCTCCCTATTATGATGTAAATATCACGCAGCAGCTCTGTGCTCCTTCTTGCGTGGACGAGACTCCGGTTTTCAACCCTCAGTTCTCTGTAAAGAGTATTGCCAACGTGGGTACTTCGCAATATCTTATAACCATTCACGTAGAGGGTGTTATCAGTTACGTGCCTTGCAACTGCGGCTCCTGCTGTACCCGCTCGCAGGTGGTAAGTCAGGATTTCTCCATTCCTGTTTTCTCTGCTACGGCAATCACGAATGTCACCACATCTCTTGGCAGTGTGAAAAACCGTCTTGTCAAGGTAGCTTGCTGCTCCTGCAGCAAGACTTTCGTGTGCGATGCTCCTTTAACTCTCACCATCGCATGACTATCCACCAACAAAAGAAAAGGTAAGAAACGATGAAGTATATTCAGTTAATAGATCAAGCCCGCGCTCACGGTGTGGCTACCGACAAGAAGATGATGGAGGCGATGGAGCAGTTGAGCTGCGATCTCGCCTCCTTAGAGGAAACAAATCCGGAATTGTACTGGTGCATCCTCCGTCACCAGCACGCAGTGTTCTATGATCGTCATTACAGTGAGAAAATGGCCAACCATGATGTCTGCCATCTTGTGTACAGCAAGAAAGGTGAGAATGGCGAATTGGTAGGATCCGGGGCACATTGGACCAAATCGCAGATAGCGAATGCCACCAAGGGCATGAAGTTCCGTGAAAAGGTGAACGATTGGGATAAGTATGTTGCCTTCAATGCCATGTATGCTGACCTGTGCAGCGATATGACAGAAGATGAAATCATCAAGGCAGCTTATCTCTTCTATTTCCAGGATGCAGACTGGCAACCCGAAGAAGACGATTGTACTAAGATATGGGACTATATGTCCGCTCACGCTACGATGTAAGCGAAAGTGAGTAAAAAATTCAGGATAACATTTTTAAGGTTGATATATTTTTTCTTTAAGCCTCCTTTGCGCCTACCAAGCCGCATGGAGGCTTCCTTTATTTTTTGTCCCCTCCAATATTTTTCTTTTTCCTATTTTTGCAACAGAATAAGAAAAAGAAAATAGATTATGGCAAAAATAGATTCTATCGCAAAATTCATCCTTTCTTTCGAGGGAGGGTTTGTCAACGATCCTGTGGATAGAGGTGGCGCAACAAATAAGGGTGTGACCATCACCACTTGGCGTATGCAGGGCTACGATAAGGATGGCGATGGCGATATTGATGTAGATGATCTGAAGCTCATCTCTGATGCTGATGCCATTGAAGTGATGCGCCGTTGCTTTTGGAAGCGATGGCGTGCAGACGAAATCAAAAACCAGAACCTTGCCAATATTCTTGTTGACTGGATTTGGTGCAGCGGTACTCCTTCTATTACCATTACCCAGGCTATGTTGGGGCTGAAAGCGGATGGCATCGTGGGCAAAAAGACTCTTGCGGCATTAAACCGCCAAGACCCGCAGGTATTTTTCAATCGCTTGAAGGCTCGTCGTAAGCAATTCTATGAGCGAATTGTCGAAAAGAGACCTTCGCAGAAGCGCTTTCTGAAAGGTTGGCTGCGCAGGCTTGATGCTATCAAGTATGGTTCGCTGACGACGGGGGAAGGCACCGTTTTAAAGGTAAAAGGGTAAAAAGGTAAAAAGAGCATTTCTGCTCTCATTTCTCATTTCTAATTTCTCATTTAATATGAATCTTTCTCTTCCGAAACATTGGAATGCGTGTAGCAGAGCGCAACTGGAACTTATCGCAGACGTGATGAGAGAACAGGTGGAACGGGCAGACCGCTATCACCCTTTCTCCATGGAGAATGTCAAGATAGCTATGTTCTTTGCACTCTCTAATCTGCAAATCATCGAATATCCTGACGAGAGGTTGCCTATCGGCGAACAGTATTATACCTGTTTTCTAAGCAAGGATGGCAAGAAGTATAGAGAGAAAAAGGACAAGGATAGTCTTTTCCATCTTTATCTTTGGCAAATCAAATATTGGCTCGCCCCGAAAGCTAAGACGGATGACAGGAACTCCGTAGAATATCTTTCGCAGGGTGCAGGTGTCTTGGACTGGCTTGATAATAAGAGTGGAATGTTTCTGACTACCCTACCCTATGACTATGTGGAGCGAAAGCGCAAGTGGTGGTGCAGGGCAAAAACCTTTCAGGGTCCACGTTGCGATCTTGATGGTTTCTCATGGTCGCAATACCGTTTTGCCTCTGATATGATGGGAACTTACACCCAGTTGAGTAATTCCCTCGTTAAGATGAAGGAACGTGGAACGTTTTCGGAGACGCAGATAGCGCAGCAGGTGATGAATGTAGATAAGGCGAAATCCATGTTCTTGGCCATCATCTTCAATGGTGTGACGCAGTATGTGGATAGTAATACTGGAATGGTCAAGCATGATTATCACTACGAGTTGGATCAATGCACGAAGAATGCCTGTTATTTTCAGGATTTCCCTGATACAAAATGGCAGGTTATTTTGTTCTGGTGGACGGGTACGATGCACATGCTCAGTAAGCGTTTCCCTCACGTATTCAAGGTGCAGCCTCTCAAAAAGCAGAAGCCAAGCACTCCGCTTGAAATCTACACCGCTACCACTGCCACCATGCAAAAGTATGCCGGCTTGACGGAAGACCAGGTAAATAATCAATCCTACTCCCTTGTCCTTGAGCACCTCGAAAGGTTGTCGAAAGAGAATGAGGAAATGGAGAAATTAAAGGTAAAAAAGTAAAAAAGTAAAAAGGTAAAAAGAGCATTCCTGCTTTTGAAAATAAAATATAAAAGATAAATTTATGGCAAAGTACAATGGAAACATTGACCTTTTGGCACTGAATGGTGCCAAGGTCTTAGTAGGTATCGACGAGAAGAATAAGCAGCGTCCTTACGTCTGCATTCCTCTCGATGTGAATGAAATTCGAGTAGAGTCATATCAAAAAAATAATGTCAACGTACAGGTGGCTAAGTTGAGAGTTCATATCGAGCCTTTTAAAGATTCGTACAAGAATAAGATTCGACAGAGTAATATCGAGCGTGGCGACACCGACAAGAGTGTGCCTACCCACGAAATGCAAATGTCATTCTCCACCGAGTACGTCAAGGCAGCAGCCAAAGCTTTCCCAAAACTCGTAGAACAGGTGAAGGAGTTTAGCAAAGAGAAAGACCCTGACATCGTAAATCAGGATTATAATGATGAGAACACCCATCTCTTCAAGGCTATACGTACCCGCATGAATAAGCGTATCGCCAGCCTCTATCAGCCGCAGGCTACTACCACTCAGCAGCCATATCCGCAGCAAGCATACGGCGCAGCCGGCAGCGCTACCGCCTATGTACCACCAGCAGACGGTTCGCAGGATTGTACGTCAATTCCTGGCTATAATGATCCGAATAGTGACCTACCATTCTAAGAAAGGTAAAAAGGTAAAAAGGACATTCTTGCTTCCGATAAGTTTGGTACAGGCATATTGATAGAGTATGAGTAACAATCATCAACCTCAATACAAGCGAGGAACGATTATCAAGAACGGAAAGAGATATGGCTTTTATCCCGATGGATCTCTCTATCGGATATATTCCACTACCGACCGTCCGTTTCTTGAAATCGTGGATATAGAGGGCGAAACCTTCCTGCGCATCCGTCAGGCAACAGAATTAGGCTATACCGATTGCCCAGTCTTCGGTGTAGCCGATTTAAATTACCCCACTTCTGCTCTAAGACGTAGCCGCACGATTTTGGGGGGGCAAATTGGTGAATGCACTCACGGCTGCCAGCAGCAATCCGTTTGTGTTTGTGGAATTATAAACAGGAAAAGAAACGATTTATAGAGCAAAAACAAGATGATAACAAAGTTCAATTTTAAGGATAAGACCATCAAGTCTTATGCCATCCGAAAGCTGACACCTTTCGAGTGTTTCCGATTGATGGGTGTGCGTGATGATGTGATCCGCACGATGCAGAGCACCAATGCCCAGGCAGCCGAGCGAGTGCCTGACTATAAAGGTAAAGGAAAGGCAGAGGATATGTTTATATCGGCCTCCCAACAATACAAGCAAGCAGGAAATTCTATTTGTGTTGACGTGCTTACAGCCGTATATCAGCAGCTTTGGTACCCAAAAGAAAGAAAGCCCGAAGCGCAGACATCGTTCTTTGCTGATTTGTTTCCAGAAGACCAACTCCCTACCTATCCGGTAGATAAGAACGATGGTGAGAAACTTATCCTCACCACCTTCTCCGGTTACGACTCGCAGCTGATGGCAGCCGATGTTCTCGCCACACAGCACCCTGATTTCCGTTGGACGTGTGTAGGCTGGAGCGATATAGACAAGTATGCCTGTCAGATGCACGACCTCATCTTTCCACAGTTTGCCGACAAAGCCTTGGGCGATATAACCAAAATCGACTGGCAACAGGTAAAGAATAATGTGGGGGGGCAAGAAATCGACCTCTTTACCTATTCTTCACCTTGTCAGGATATATCGCAAGCCGGCAAGCAGATGGGTTTGAAGGAAGGTTCCGACACTCGCTCGGCATTATTGTGGCGAGTAGCCGATGCCGTAGAGGTATTGCGCCCGAAGTATCTGCTTCAGGAGAACGTGGCAGCCCTGGTAAGCGAGAAGTTTATGCCCGATTTCCAGAAGTGGCTTGATAAACTCTCTTCTCTCGGCTACGTAAGCCGATGGGCAAGACTCAATGCCAAAGACTATGGTGTTCCGCAGAACCGCGACCGAGTCTTCTGCCTCTCAATGAGAAAAGATGTAGCCTTCGATTACCAGTTTCCCGACCCAGTTCCGCTGAAGAGAAAGCTGGAAGATGTGTTACAGGAAGAAGTAGATACAAGGTTCTTCCTGAAAGATGAAGCCGTCAGCAAGTTCCTCCAGGCAAACGATAAAGACACCTGCGTTTTCCATCAGTTCGAGATAGAGCCGAGCCACGAGAATGCAATGGCATTGAAATCCGTCCTTACCCTCTATATAGAAGAGACGCATCTTTGGAATTGCACTCCAAAAGAACTGCAGGAGAAGATTTCTTCCGCTCACGAAGACATCATCATGCCGCTGTTTAATGACTGGAAAGAGAACGGCAAGTTCCAAAATCCTAAGTTGGAAAGTATGTATCATCAGTTTTTGGAGAGGAAATGAATATGAGTATAACACATCATTCGCAGGAACTTCCTCATAACCCACAATGCCCACAATGTTGTTGGGATTTAGATTTTATAGGAAACGAGGAATATGGAGATAACGGGCAGAAGTATCTTTATCATTGTCCGCATTTTGGAGCAGAATTGGAGGTTTACGAACCTTTAGAAGAAGATAAATCTCAATATCCATTCTGGCAATGATAAAAGTAATTTCTCTAAATCCCGACCCTATCTATCTCGTAGTAAGCAGGTGTTTGAAATCGCAGTATCAGCGAAACTCGATAGTAAACTTTCTGAAGGCTACGGGCGGTAGGGCTGCAACGGCTGTAATAGTAAGATATGATTAAAGATTTGTTTTCATTAAGCATACATCATTTAATGCCGATAAACGTAGATAGCGATTGCTTTTCATTGCCCGGTCTGTACTCATTATCATAAGCTGGCATTATCCGATATTCTTCCTGGTTTAAAACGTAGGTGTAATCGTGAGGGTGCTGTAATTGTAGAAATATAGAACTATGAATAGTAATTGTCCCATCATCCTCGGCTCCTATAGCCCATCCCAAAACGGCATTATCGTTCACCCTAAAGGTATCGCCCTATGCCTTTGTGGGGGGAGGTAAAGGGCACGATGTTGATAAACCCAAAATATTGTTAGAGTATGAATAAGGTTATCCCTTTCGTAAAACGATTTAAGGAGTTATGCCCACGATTAGAAGGCTACTCTACCGCTCTATCATCGAGATATGATGGATGGGGGGGCTGTATGACAACCACGGGCAGCATACAATGTTATTGTTAAGATATGACTGAAAAGTATTATATCGGGTGGTCCCGAGACCATAAAGGCAAGGTTCGTAATCGCCCACGCAAGGATATTGCGAATGCAGTAACCCAATTCACAAGCGGCGACAGTTATACCAATCAAGATGGTTTGGGTGATACATCGCCTTATGTAATATATGAATATGATTAAGATATTAGCTATTCACGAGGCGAGAACAGAGCACGCCAAGGAAGTACGCAGGCAGACCGGCACCAATGATTATCGGGATAAAGCCATCTTCTTCCGTGACAGCTTCCTGATGCAGTGTATCGGTACCTTCCATACAAAGGATAATCTCCTTGCCTTCAGTTATGAATAAAATATGATTAAGCAAGCCATTATTACCCACTATAGAACCGAAGAAGCGAAGGCATATCGCAAGATACACGGCGACAAAGGCGGTTGTCGTTATCAGGATAAGTATCATCGCCCAAGTCCCTATCCCTGGAGTAACTGCATTTCCACCGTAACAAAAGATAATCTTTTATGGCAACAATACGAATAAGAACCTGCGCAAGCAGAGGCAGAGCCGATGGAGATTGGTATTCCAACCCTCACGCCCAAAGGCTCGAAATCGGGGGAGGTGTCAGTAACGCTATCTCCTCCATCGCCAAGTATTTTATGATCATCATTAATTATGAATAGAAAAAGAAGCAATAGAAAGGATTTGATAAGAATGAAGTGGAGGGAGGATGACACCATTCGCTTTTATCGTGATGTGCCCGATAAGAGAGGCGTAAGCGAAATGGTAATCAATAATACCCATAAGCCCGCTTTCTCCATTATTTCCGGCAATACCGCATACGTCCTCCTTCCACTATAAAAACTCCCTTATCCTTACGAATATAATATTTTTCCATACCTTTACACCATCAAACAGAGGAAATAAAAGGAAGGTGTGCGTGGGTCGCCATCTTGCCTTATCCTCTGCAATCACATACTCAAGATAAAACAAATAGCACTATGACAAAAAAGAACAGAGTCACAAACTTGCAACAGTACCAAAAACGTAGTGAGGAACTGAAGCAGGAAGGCTACGTAGCCGTGCGCCCTGATGCCTTTATCTCACCTAACAATGGTGGGTATAAGGCATTCTCATGGAATGATTACGTACACTCTATGCTTCTGAGTGAAGCAGGAGCAAGCGCAAGTTGTTCCGGCGGAGAGTCCGCGGCTCGGCAACAGGTATCTACTATCTTTGCTTCAAGCGGAGGCGAAAGCTTTAATAAGCCGAAAGATGTAGGTACGCCTGGCCTTGGTTTTATGGAATGGGGATTTGGAAACAGAAAGCCTAATATCGTATGGCTGCTTACCCGTATGTCTCCATTCACCGCAGCCGGATTTGATTTCATCAAGAAGATCTTGGTAGGTCGCGGCCCGCAACCTAAATACCACTACACCCAGTATGTAGGCGGGAACATCACGGAAAAGTACATTCCTTATAAGACCGCAGGTGTATTGCTCCGAGGTCAGATAGCCGAACTGAAGGCGCAAGAAGAAAAGGCTCGTCTGGAACGACAGCAAGCAGAACAGGCACAACAGAATGGGCAATCGCAACAGAATAGCACGTCTGAGGAAAAGCCTATCTCTATCAATCTCTCTGACCCTGCACAGGGTAATGAGGATTCAGAAGAGATGAAGCAGTTGAAGGATGACTTGAAGAAATGGGAAGAGACAAATGCGCAGGTGCGTCAGTTTATAGAAGAAAACGATCTTGCACAGACTTATCTTGACATGGCTGGCGATATGGCTCTGATGTCACAATGCTTTGTGGAATTGCAGTTGAACCAACGTCAACTGAATGCTGACGGGAAGCCGGTAGATACTGCCAACTGGAAGCCAAAGGTTATCGGGTTGAAACATCGCAGTATCTTTACTACCCGACTGGAGAGACAAGATAGCAATTATCGCATCAACAATGCGTATGTATCAAATCAATGGATGGATACCACCATGTCTGCCACAACTCTCAAGGAAGAAGACCGTAAGGTTTCGGCTATTCCGTTCTTGCAGTCCACTTCTGCGGTAAAAGACCTTCAGAGATACGTGCGTGAGGCAAGACAGAAGAGAGTGAGCGTAAAGAAGCGCCCTACCCGATTTATCATGTCACCACGAGATTATGGCGGTCCCTATTATGCAGAGGCAGCCTGGCATAGCATCTTTGCCGGCAGTATCTTTGAATATGCCTTTACTATCGTAGATGATCGCCTTACCCGTAAGCGCAATAGCAACATCATCGGACGTGTCATCTATGTTCATCAAGACTACATCACCAAGCTCTATCAGCAGCAGGGTGAGAAGAAAAAGAAGGAATTGCGTGATATTCAGAATGAGGTATTTCGTTCTGTTAACGAATGGCTTTCCAATCCAAGCAATGCAGGACAGGCACTTGTTTCTTCCACCTTTATTGGCTCGGATGGCAAGGAGCATAAGGCTTGGGAAATCGTAGAGATTGAAACGAAGGCTAACGACCAGGCGAGTGCTGACAAGACCGAGTTGCAGGAGATTTCAAGTATCATCTTCTTTGCTATGGGTCTTGACGCAAAGCTCATCGGTAATACTCCTGGTGATACGGCTTCATCGGGTGGTACGGACTTGCGAGAGCGATTCTTAGTAAAACAGATACAGTTTGCTATTCTGCAGCAGTTGATGTTGCGACCTTTGGAGGTTATCTCTCGTTTCAATGAATACGACGAGCACCTGGTTTGGCAGATAGACAGAGAGGTGCTGACTACTCTCGATAACTCAAAAACGGGAGTTACGAAGCAGGAAAGCGTTTAAAGGTAAAAAAGTAAAAAGGTAAAAAGGTAAAAAATATAAGGATATGATACTCTTTACTAATCAAGAACTCCGGCTGCATATCCCGAGTAATTCCGTGGACGAGGTGGCCAACTTGCAAGGTATGCTTGATAATAGCGAGAAGGATTTTCTGAAACCTCGCTTAGGAGCTTCGCTTTATGACCGACTTTGTAAGTACTATGCAAGTATTGAGCCTAATGATTTCTGCGATACGGTGATCAATGGCAACTATACTGACAATCCTTGGAGCGAACTTCTGGTTTATGCACAACGCATGGTTGCAAATGATGCGATGGCGCAGAATGTAGAAAAGCAAATTCTCTCTGTCAATGGCTCCGGTATCAACGTGGCTTCCAGCAGTGACTTTGCCGCGGCTACAAAAGACCAGATAGCACAGGGCAAGGAAAGCTATCGCCAGTCGGCAATGACTTCGCTTAACAATATGCTTTCCCTCTTGGAAGGATGGGCAAAGGAGATAAATACACCTATGCCCATCGAAGCGGCGGGCGAGCATACAGATAGCGGTAATGATGCCGCAACCGAAGCCGAGACCAAACGACATGAAGCAATAGAGGAAATCGTAACCCTGTGGCAGGAGAGTGAGTACTACTACTATCATAAGGATTTGCTTTTCCCTACCTGCGAGTCTTTGCGTCCGTATCTCGATATTTATGGCAACAGAGATAAGTTTGTGCGTCTTATTCCTGATATGCTTTTCATTCAGAGTGAATACCTGGAAGAAGCCTTTGGCGAAGATTTCATCCCTCGCCTCTTGCAGGCTGATGAGAACGACAAGATGCTAAAGAAGGCTCGCCAACTTGTAGCCGCCTATCTCAAGCAGCGTACATCAGTTATCAATTTTGATAAACTGACCCGTTCTCTTGCCCATGATGATGCCATTGCCATAAGGGAAAGTATTCATCGCTTACTGAAAAAAGAGAAGGCAGAGGCACAGGCAAAACTCGATGCTGCCAAAGAGAAAGCTGATTTGGCAAAGAGTGACACCTCCAACGAGTCTGCATCGGATGATAGCAGCGAAGGCTATAAGAACAACCAGGCTGGCTCCAGAATATTCGTAACCCCTCTCTTGTGCTAAGAGCTTTAGAAAAGGGCTTATTTTCGGTTTTATGTCGCATCAAGCGTTCTCAAAACCGCTTAATTTGACATTTAATTGAAAATCAAGCCGAAAATGGGCAAAAATTATTCTTAAAATTCAAATAAACAACAAAATAAGGATTTATGAAAGATTTATCTAAAGAACAGATTGTTCAGCTCCTTGCTCCTGCCATTGGTGCAAGAATGCTTACATCCGACCAGCGTGAGGCTTTTGAGCAGGGACTTGACCTCTTGAGCAATGTTGTCAAGGCGAAATCCTTCGTCAAAGACTCACGCCGTTTTAGAGATTATCATCGTCGTGTGCGCCAGATGGTAACTTATCTGCAAACCCTCGATACTGGCAGCGCATCATCTGCTACCGACAAGCGACGTGTGGGCAGACCCACCAAGAAGGAACAGGCTGAGTATGCCGAACTTCAGAAAAAGAAAGCCATGGAAGAGGCAAAACAATCTCTCTTCCCTAACTTGAAGCCCGACACAACCATCCAGCCACTTACCTACAATGGTATCGTAGCCAATCCTAACGGTGAGAGTATCGCTGCCACGATGCCTAATCTGATGCAGATCCGTCCGTTTCTCTCTCCTTCCCTGCAGGAGCAGGTGAATACCGTGCGTGAACTTCGCAACGAGATGGCAAGTAAGGCAGAACAGGCTAAGACCATGGCAGAGGCTAACGAGAAGGCTATATCGCAAGGCAAAAGTGCTATCTATACTGAAGAAGAAATCGCCGCTTTTGCGACTCGTGCTACTGAAATCGAGAGTGAACTCTTGCCTAATATCTACACTGCTGTAGATAGAGAGATGGGCGAATGTTACCTGCGTCTGAGCGAGAAGACAGGTGATCCTGAATACATCGCCTACGCAAAGAAAGCCTTTACCATTGACCCTCAGACTCTCCGTACCCAGTTTAAGCCATTCTATGAAAAGGCGCAAGACCGTGACCCTCATTTTGCCGAAGCTATAGCCGAAAAGATAGCCAACGATCGTCCGGAAATAAAGGCAGCCCGTGATGCAGCCGCCAAGCACAAAGCAGAAGCTGATGCCCTTATCAAGTATATCATCCGTAAGGATAAGCCTTCTACCAAGACAAGAGTGAAGGGTATCAAGGAGCGCATCGATCAGCTTCGCCAAAAGTATGCCGACATCGTGAGTGAGGATGAACTTACCGGCTATGAGGCAATTCTTGCTAAAACGGAAGAAGAGGCGATTTAAAGGTAAAAGGGTAAAAAGGTAAAGAAGTGAATATGGGAAAGGATCAAGAAACGGTAGAACGAAAAAGCCAGCGATTTAAGCAACTCTGCATTGGTATTCTTGCACAGAGCGGGAATTGCCAGGCTTCTCAGCATGATTTTGGTGAAACTACAAGTATCAGGGAAATGTGCGATACTTGGCATAAGTATTGGCATGGCATGATAACGGAGGTTCCACAACAGGTGGTGCAAGCCTTTCATGATTTCTATCCCGATTTCAAGACTGAAATCAATGCGGCTGGCATCTTCTATAATGAGGACTCCCGAACAGGCTATGTACTTGTTGGGGATAGCGATGAACCTATTCATCTTTTCTTTGCCCATACCGCTTATATTCTCGGCAAAGCGCAGGTGGTGCTGCATGGTAGTGCCTCTGCCTTGGCCATGACTACTGGCTGCAAAGTGGAATTGTTGGATAATAGCCGAGCCACCATCAAGGAAGGTTACGCTATTGCCCGAAATAATTCTTATCTTGTGACAAGTAAGGTGGCTGAGTGTTACGACTGCGCTACCGTCCATATAACTGATGGCACATTGCACGACCATGGTCATAGAGAAATCTGTGCGTATGGAGAGGCGACTATCAATAGTTTCACTTCTCGTCTGATTAAATTATACGATCAATCTAAACTGAATATCAAGAAATGAAATCCCATCTCACTATATTGGTTGATGATAAACCTACGGCGCAGGCTTCTGATTTCTCTATTGACATAGAGGACCAGAACCCTGTGTTCAACGATACCGAAATGTTCTCCTACCCATTCTCCTTACCGCTTGACGGCAACCGATGGTTACTGAAGAACATCGAGGACCCGCGCGCATCTATTCGTGCGGTAAACTTAGAACATAAGCCTACCAAGATTTATGCCGACGGTTTGCCTTTCCGAAGCGGTACGCTTGTCATGCAGGATGATGACGAAATAACCGATTCTCTCTCAATGAATATTGATGCCAGTACGCAATCGTTCAGCGACCTTATCGGCTCGTTGAATTGTCGTGATATTCCAGTCAAGGATACGATTATCATCGGAGAAAAAAATAGGTAACGTGAGAGTGGATATTGAGAGTGATCCGATAGTGAAGGTAGAGGTGTTTGTGGCTGGAGGTAAGCACAAGAGTGATAAGACGGAAACCAGAACCATACAGGCTCAACACGTTAGCGTGAGCAAGGTGCTGGAGCCGCAAGCCCTTGGTTTTTCTTATCCTGGTTCTTGTAAGGAATATGCTGGTACGACTACCGATCATAAGGCGGCAGACGCTTATAAGGCTGGCGAGAGGTCTTACCCTAACAATCATACCGTAAACGTTCCCGCTTTGGCAGATAAGGGCGATTATATCAATGTATCGGCGGCTTATGGTGAGACGGATGGAGCAGGACGTGCCGCTACTTATTGTAATGCTCGTGTCTGTTATAAGCATCATGGTTTGGATGATGAAGGGAAAACATCGAGTGATGTTATCAGCGTAAAGGATTGTAAGTGGACTTATGAGGATTTATATCCATATTGGGTACTTGATGCAAGGCGACCGCAATCGGGTATCTGTTTCTATGTACTCTATTTTTTGGATTGTCTTTTTGCTCACCTTGGTGTATCTTTCGATAAATCTGCATTGATGAAAATCGAGGATATGAAGCATCTTTGTTTCTTTACAACTGTATGCGCCTACGATACTATCAGTTATTCTTATGATGAAAATGACCTTACTGGCGATAAACAACCTTTCCTTCATCGTCACCATGGTGACTATTATACGGAAAGGGAGATTTGGAATGCAAAGGATAAGATTAATGATCCAACGTATGTAGCAGGTTCTGATAAGGAGGCAGAAGTTGTAGCAGAGAAGATTCCTGGCGAAATCAAGACAGGCTTCTTTAAGACGCAGGAACATATCAATAGCTGGTTGGAGTCTCGTGGTTGCGGTGGTAAGATTGAAATCATTAAAGCAGAGGATAAAACGGTACAGGAACTTACCCTTACCACGCCTGAAGGTACGACAGAACATGTACAGGTAGGTGAAACGACAAGTGAAGGTGGTAAGGTTACAGGTATCAGTATCGAAGCTCAAATCAAGAAGTTCAGCGTACAGGCGAATGTTCTTAATATGAAGGCGAATAGTGATAACTTTCCTGATGAGAGCGTAAGCACTGTTATCTCATCCTTAGAGGCAGCTTTTGGTATTAAGTTTTCCTATGATTATGAACAAAAGAAGGTTACTGCATATCTCATAAGGGACGTGTTGCGCCGTAGTGGTAATCCTGCCCGAACATTCCATGCAAACGTCCATTCTATCACTCCTATGACAGAAAAGATTACAGGTGTGCGTATGCGCTATTCAGAGGAAAATGACACAAAAGACCAGCAGCAGTATATCAAGGACAGCCGTAAAAACAAGAATATGGGTTATGATACCGATTATAATTATACCGACTATCCAGAGCCAAATTCCGGAGACAATGCGACTGTTTACAATAAATCTTATGTGGAGTTCTTTCACAATCTCAGCAATGGCGATAAGCGATGCTATATCGACCAAAAAACGGGTAATGCCTATCGTGTCAAGGTAAATAGTGATGCTACTACCACGTCAGACTTGAAGCCTGTCCTTTTTGAGGTAGGTCAGTTTAAGGGAGTGGAATACGGAGATTGCAGTGAGAAAAATGAGGACTTTATTCAGGATATTAGTATCGACTTTACTCCTGTACCTTTCAATGATGTTAATTACTTCAAGGAGATAGAGGCTGCATACGGCTCTCACGAGGCAACCGATTCTCATAGCGGAAAGAAATATGGCGTAACTATCGCCGATAGTCAGCCTATTCTTTGCGCCTATGTGGATGAAGATATGGAGCATGAATTTGTAGAGCAGATTATTAACCAAACTATTTCCTCTCCATTCTGCGATTTCTATATGAAACAATCTTTGAAACTCGTAGAGAGTTATGATCCATCGGACACCGATGACGGCAACTCTCCTTTGCAGGATGATTCTCGTTGGGGCTTTGCTTTGGCGCTAATGCGAGGTGGTGGTGCAGACGCAAGTATTCAGTCTTATGATTTCAATTACGATGGCTTCGGTACATCGAAATGGCGCTCTGCGGTAGGAAAATATGCCCTTGCTTGTGACTCTCTCGATATGATGGGCAATCTTTTTGATTATAATGGTATTCAGGAAGGAACGGGTGGCGGAGAGCGTTTTTCTCTAAAAATACGTGCATTCAAAGAACCTTCTTGGCTCAAGGATCCTAAGTATGCTAACGTATCACTCTGTGCTCCTGACGAAGTGGATGAGAAGACTGGTGAAGTTGTAACCAAAATCAAGTCTCGTGGTTTGTTTGATACTTTCATCCTGCCATACGCTTATTTCTTGCTCAATCGCAAGAAATATAAGATACGATGCTCTACTACCGTAGCGCAAATAGCGGATATTCCTAATCACTGGATGGAATGGTGGAACATTGGTGGTATCAAATGCCTTATCGACAAAGTGAATACTACTATCAGCGCAGAAACTGGACTTGATGAGGTAGAATTGACGGTGTATGCGCTATGATTTAAAGGTAAAAAAGTAAAAAGGTAAAAAGGTAAAAAGAGCATTCTTGCTTTTAAAGGTAAAAATATACGACTATGATGTACAAAGTAAGAAACGAAAGAAACTATATTACTGGTTTGGGTATTCATTCATGTCTTGGCGAGGATATACCATCCTTCGCCAAGGCTTTGCGTGATGGTAAATGCGGTTTATACCATGATACCTATCGCGAGAAAATCGGGTATCAGTCATGTTTGTGTGGTGCAGTACCACAGGTATCATTCAAATATACAGATCGTCTATCCAGGGCGCAGAGGCAATGCTTCTCCCTTCCCACTTACTATGCGCTAAGTGCCGTAAGACAGGCACTTGAAGAAGCAAAGGTAAGCGACGATTTCTTGAAGGAGCATCATGTTTCTCTTATCGTAAGCAACGATTCTACCGCAGATGCAATGATGGATATAGGTACAACCATGCAGCGTACGAATGACACACGTTGTCTGGGTGCAGGTGCGGTGTTCCGCTCACTCAACTCTACAGCCAGTATGAACCTTGCATCCCTCTTGGGTATTCATGGTTTATCGCTTACCGTGAGTGCAGCCTGTGCAGGAGGCGGTCATGCCATCGGCTTGGCACAGATGCTTCTCAATAGCCATCAGACGGAAATGATTATTGTGGTGGGTGCGCAGGAGGCTGGTCCTTCCTCTATGCAGTCTTTTGATGCCCTGGGTGTGTTTGCTACCGATGCGGTACGACCTTTCGATAAGCATCGTTCTGGTCTTGCTCCTTCGGGTGGTGCGGCTTGCATTATCTTAGAGTCAGAATATTTCTATCGCATGAGAAAGGAGGATGAGGATATGAAACATACTCCTTTGGCCAAACTATCCGGCTACGGTTTCTCTACCAATGGTTTACAGTCTCCTTGCACCCCACTTGCCTCTTACGAGTCTGTTTCTATGGTTAAGGCGATAGATGATGCAGGCTTAGATGAAGGCGATATTGATGCGATCCTTGCTCATGCCACTGGTACCCCTGCAGGAGACGAATCCGAGGCAACTGCTATCATGGACTCCTTTACGCTCTGCCCTTATGTGGTAGCTACAAAGGGTATGACTGGGCATGAGTGTTGGATGGCGGGTGTATCGCAAGCCGTGCAAGCCACTTTGATGATACAGTACGGTTTTCTTCCTGGTTGTGTAGGTACGAATGACAATGCCTTCCCTGATATGAAGCTTGTAATGAAAACCATGAATTATGAGCCGCATAATATCCTCTGTAATTCATTTGGATTTGGGGGAACAAATGCGTCGTTTGTTATATCGAAGGCTATTTAAAGGTAAAAGAGTAAAAAGGTAAAAGGAATATGGAAAGGAAAGATATACAGGAGAGGCTGCATTCTATTATTAATGGATTGAGGTCATCGTGGAATGATACGGAGATAACTGACAGCTCTAATCTGCGAGAAGATATAGGTTTAGAGTCTATTGATTTCTTGGACTTGATACTTCAGACGGAAACGATGTTTAGCATCAAGATTACTCCATCTGAAGCCGCAGGTTGCAAGATAGTTTCAGACTTTGTTTCACTCGTGGAACAAAAAGTCAATAAGTAATGTTTAACATTCAAAACTAAATCAAAATGGCAAAGAAGACACTCTTAACGTCCGGCTCGATATTGGCCAACAATCCTATTACGTTTTCTATCACACCGAGTGATGCGGGAAACTCACCATCCTTCCACCGCGTCATCGTAGAGGTAACGTATGACAATAATAATGGTAACTACGAGATCATCAAACTCTCTGTACCAGTAACCCAAGAAGGTAAGGATGTAGAGTTGGATGTTTCTTCTGCGTTGCGTGTACCTTTAGAGGACTTCCAATATTCGCCTCTTGTTGCTACTTATCCGATGGTCAAATGGTATATTAAGGCATACGATGAGTACATGAACAGTAATGGTGAGTTAAAGACTAATCAAGGCATACAATATTATCCACAGGAACCGAACACGAGTGATGGTGGTGCGACCAATCTGCGATGTATTGCAGGCGCATTCTGGGATATTGAGAGAATGGTATCAGGTGTAACGAAATCGGTTACATATTTATCACGTAAACCTCAGTCCTTACCGCAACTGATGGTTGTAGGAGATACTTATGCCTATACTCCTGCCTACCCTGCCTCTCAGTCTTTGTTGGATAGCGCGGCCCTCGTTGCTCCACAATCTCGTGAGGTTGAAATCACAAAAGAGGGTTTGCAGACTATTGGCGAACAAAGCATTTATGCTATGCCGAAAGAGGAAGGCAAGGACCGTATGGTTTTCCGTTTTATCAATTCCTTCGGTGTATTGGAGTGCGTAAGCTTACCAAGAACGTATAGCAAGAAACTCTCTATCCAGAGTAATACCTATACAGTTACGAAGTTGGAAACCTTCAATAGCTTTTCTCGTTCTGCAGTAAGTAAGAAGAATGATCGGGAAAGTTGGTTGTTTATGACTGACCCGCTGGATGAGAATTGGTTGCAATGGTATCTGCATGAGTTCTTGATGAGTAATCATATCTGGCTAAACGTGAAGGGTAACTGGATTCCAGTTACCATCATTCCGGAAGGTGAAATCACATTCCTGGATAAGACTAATACTAATATGTATTCCGTATCATTTACTGCGAAACTCGACATCTACGGACCGGCAAGCGTTTAATCCCTTGTCCTTATTGATTTTTTTTTTGTTATTATCTTTGTGATGTAAAAATATGAAATTTTGAAATCCGAAAAGAAAGATGGTAACAGAAGCAAAAACTACGAACTATTGGATCTCCAATAGTGCGCTTTATATTCAGCTCAATGCTACAGGTGAACCTAACCGCATTCAGGCGAGTGTGGTTAGCGGTGCTTCGATACTCTGTTATATGCAGGGTATCGACGGACTGGGCTATGATGCAGGGCATAATTACCAGCGATGGACGCTTGCGGCTTATCCTTCCGAGTTTCCGAGTGATGAGAGGCGGTACGTTTACGTAGCTATTCCAAGAAAAAGGACATCTGGTAATGATATAGCTACAATAGTCTTCCCAAGCCAAAAAATTGACATTTACGGTAAGGCTATTGTTTCAAAGACAGATGAGGACGGAAAACAAGAAGAGGTCGTTGGCGATCAGATAGGCTCTGAAGATTATTATTATATTTATCTGCAGGGTATTATCTCTGAGGTGTACTTGAATAACGCTAATGATCGTGTAAGGAAATGGGTTCAAGATGTTGACTTTGGCAGTCTCTCTACTGATGAAGCTTTAGCGAGTGGTGGTGTCGCTCAATGGTGGAAGTATAACTCGGTTTCTGATACGGTAACGTTTTTGAAAACTATTTTTTCTGCTACATTTGATTCCCTTGTAGCAAAGACTATTAGTGTCAAAGAGTTATTTTTCGGAAAGAAGAAAATTACAGGCATTGCTTCTGATCAATCTCAAGAGGATAGCGAAGAAGAGATTGTTACCCCTAATTATTTAAAAAAATATGGAGGCGGTAAATATCTCTCAAAAGTAAAAGATGACACCGCAGAGGGTTTAATAAACTTTGCAAAAGGTCTTATTATCAAGGGTCTTGGAGATTTGGCGACAGGAGCAGCGTCCGGCTACAACGCTAAGATTACGGAGTTGGGCGAGGCGGTATTTAGCGCTATCAAGTCTCTCGATTACAACAATGCGGCTGAACAGGGCTTCTCTGTTGAAAAGGAGAAGAATGGCAAGTATCATGCGTTTTTCACCAACCTCACTATTTGGGGTACGGCGAGATTCCACGAAATAGAGGTACGCAAGCTGTCTTATTCGGGAGGTAATATCTATATATCGGGAGCAGGAAGCAAGCTTGTCAGAGTTGTGCCTGTCAAGAAATTGGTATCTGCTGACGGTGTGACATCTTGGGTCGAAACAACTGATGATGATGCGGAATATGTTGGCTGGAAATGCTATCTCTTAGCCGACGATGGTACTACTGCTACGATGAACTACTGGCAGGAGGGCGACCAAGTGCGCTGTCAAACCATGGGCGAAATTGTGGCTGGTGGGGCGTATAGTAATGTAAGCAATAAGAGTTACTGGCGTACAATTCCTGACGGTGGCGTATCTACACAGAATGAGAAGATTTACGGTACTAAGACGGAAACTTATCTTGATGAGGATGGCAACGAGCAAACGAGAAAAGTACAGGTGGAATTATACGGTGGTCAGTCGTTTGCCTGGATTGTTGTTGGCAAGCATGGAGATTTAGATGGATATACTAATGAGAATAGTGAACCTGATGAGAATAGTGCGCCTGTTGAGACGAGCGGCATTCCTGCTGAGGGTGACACAATCGTGCTTGATGGTAACAGACATCGTAATAAACACGGTGAGTATGACAAGACAGACAGACAGAACGTGATTATCTTAGAGACGACTGGCGAATATGCTCCCCGTATCGCTTGCTATGCTAATATCTCTGAGTACAAGCATACTATCACTAAAAGCGAGAATGGTAGTGATAAAGAGGTATCTCTGTCGGTATTTGAGACTTCACCTAAAGGTGGAACGAAAATCAACTCATCTCGTTTCGAATGGATTTCTGATGATGGCAGTACTATCAATATCATCAACTATCGTGGTGACTGGGTAAGCACAAATACCTATCACAAGAACGACCAAGTGAATCACAACAATGCCGTGTGGGTATGTGTTGCTAATTCAGGGGTTAGCGTGAAAGAAGAAGAACCTTCTGATGGTTCGTCTTACTGGAAAAAAGTCCTTTCTGGAGGTAAAGGTGAGAAGGGTGACAAGGGAGAGGACGGATTAAGCGGTAATGGTATTATTCCTGCTTATGTCCGTTCTAAGGATAATCCTACACCTCCTACATCGACGGATAAGAACAACTTGGATAACGGATGGTCATTGGCAATACCTTCAGTGGCTGACGTAAAGAATGTAAGCTATAGCGACTCATCATGGACGGATTATAACGATGGTAGCTACACGTGGAAGAAATCTCCTACCGCGGCAAATAACTCTACAAGCTGGTGCTTAGTGACGTTCACTACTACGCAAGCAAACCAGGCTGTTAAGTTTGTAATTAAGTCTTTTAGTGAGCCAAGGTATGATTACATCTTTTTGTCAGAGATTGATGCAAGCGTTGTTCCGCCAAAACCAGATTATAAAGGTGCGTCTCGTGCGGTAAGTGGAAACGGAGTAGAGTTATCTATAACAGATGTCGTAGCTACCGCAGGAACGCACACTGTGTACATCTGCTACGGTAAGGATGCTTCTGGTGATTATAACGGTGATTATGGATTATTCCGCATAGAAAGCATGGCTGGCATACCTCTTTGGCAATCGAACGGTAAGGAGGTGTTTACTCGTGAGGATGGCGGTACAACAAAGAGTAAAATTGAATCTTGGTCAGAGCCGTTTAGGGTGACAGGTGAGAATGGAGAAGATGCTGTGTCTTACACGGTTACTCTTACAAGGGGTAGTAATGGTATAACACAAGGTTTATATGTGGGTGTTACTCGATACATAGGAACGGCATGTACAACTGGTACAATTATCGACTTTGGCATGAGCTGTAAAGCGTACACAGATGGAACTCTTGCAGAAGGTCTTACGGACAGACTACAGACATCGGATAATTACATTGATTTTGCTGCATTCCCTAAAGCGAAATCTTTTACGGTTGAACTTCTCGATAAGAATGGTAACAAGGTAGCAACTGGTAATTACTCATCAGGAGATGACGCTATCTCTATCCTTGTAGAAGACGCTCCGCTCGTTTTTGACACAGATGACAGTGGAACTGTCCCTGCCGACGATACGAAGACTGCGAAAGTTAAGGTAATGAGAGGAAATACAAACGTTACTAACGATTGCAATCAGGAGTCATCGAGGGATGATTTGAGTTCAAATTGCATGTGTGAGGTAAAAAAGGATAAAGATAATGAGTGTATCAGTGTTTCTGTTCAAGGAAGATGGATTGTAAAGAACGACGTAATTGTTGAGGGGGTAAATCAAGGGAAGGTTTCTACAACATCAGGCTATGCGGTCGCACAATTTGTTTACGATAGTGTTGTCTATTTTGCACAAGTTCCTTTTTCTGTCAACGTAGCTAAGTTTACTGGTGTCGTGGCGTTCAACAACAAGCAGTACGAATCTAAGTTTACAGAGATTTCGACAAAATTTGGACAAGATTTAGCGGACGCAGAATCAAGAATCACGCAGACAGCAAGGGAAATATCCCTCTCGGTGAGCGAAAAGTCAGTTGGCAGAAGAAATATGCTTATTGGAAGTGCGTGCCGAAAATATGGGGACGGATTTGTGTACATGAGCGGTGGGTATTATGATGGCTATCCTTTAGAACAGATAGAGAAAAATAGTGGCATTGATGGCGTTAATTGCATCCATTGCCGAACTAAACGGACAGGAACGAACAACTATTACTTGTCTGGTTTTAGATGGCATGGTATTTCGCCACAAGGCAACATCAAGTTGGAGAGGGGGAAGAACTATGTTCTCTCTTTCTATGCCAAGACGCATACACCAAATGACATTTATTTTATGGCGGAAGTTCTATATCAAGGTTCCAAGATAGACACTTCTCGTCCTGCTGGATATGCTGGTCCTACAGGCTATAGCACGACTTTTTCTGCATCAGAAGCCGATAAGTGGGAATTGTTTACCGTTAAGGTTTCTGTTCCACCTGATGCTTCGTATGAGTATGTAGAGATAAATATCTTCGCAATGGCGAGGAGTTCCTCTTTCGTTGGCGGCTATATCTGCAAGCCTATGCTGGAGGAAGGTGAAAATTATAACGGATGGACGTTAAGTGAACAGGATTATGACTATGTGGGCGGTAATTTGCTTGATAACGCAAGGACGCTCGACAGGAGTGGAACGCTGATTACTATTAATGATACTGTCATACAGAATGGATATGGAACGGATTCCGCTTGCGCTAAAAACTTAATGAAAGCAAACGCAACTCTTTCCGATTACAAGGAAGTGTTGAGGTGGGTTTTCGGAAGTACGTATCTCGTCAACGGAAATGATTACATTTTCTCGTTCGTTGCCAAGGCAGATGTGGATGATGCAAGAGTAGTTTGCTATATGTGGAGCGGTGATATAGAAAATTCGTGCGATATATTCACGGAAGGTAATGGTGGAACTTGGGATTCTCGGAGTGATGGTAATGTTGTATTTATACTGTCTCGGCAATGGACGAGATATTGGGTACACTGGAGATCAAAGAATGGCTATGCGACACCTAAGGAAGTGATAATCCGTCACACAGGAAACAATAGTACCTCTGCCTCCACCGTCTATGTAACCCAGCCTAAGCTCGAAATTGGCGCAACCATGACGGAATGGACAGAGCGCAAGAGCGACCTTATCGATAAGGCGAGTCTGAAGGCAGCGGGTATTGTTGTTGACTCTGAATCTGTCACGCTCTACGGAAATCAGGTACACATCAAGAAGAACAAGACTGATGCAAACGATACCGTGCTTATCGACAACGAGACAGGCAAAGTGTCGGCAGGGCTGATAAATGCTGGTAAGGTTGTAGCGGATGGTATCAATACACAGACACTGGAAGCGAAAAGCCTTAACGTTACAGGTAATAGTAAATTCGGAATTTGGGAAATCAGGAAAGACGATAACTTAGGAGAAATGATTCAGGCGAGAGGAGATTTGCCACTTCCTTCTGGCCATACTGCCCAAGGCTCAGGAGTTCAATATCTGCCTTTATACATCAGAGGCGGAAGGGAGGATGTGAACTATTTTCGCGTAGGCGTATCCTGCACGGAGTTTAGTTATCTCTATAATAGTAGGGATTTCTGTGGCGTATGGACTGGTAAGGCTGCGGACTACGTTTGTGGCAGCGTAGCAGGCACCGCTTTTAATACTCCTACTGAGTACGGTTATGATGAATCCTACCATCCTGCTGAGTATATATACGCAACGAAGTCATCGCTGAACGACCCTGCGCTTGCTATTAACGTTGTTAAAACAAATGGTAGTGACGATGGGGAGCGCACGGCAATACAGACTAATGCGGCTATACGAGGAGTGTTAGCACCGAACGCAATATCCATTAATGATACTCGGACGATACCAAATGGTATTGGAGTGGTTATCTGCACGAATGGTTCTGAAATGACACTGACGCTTCCTGCCAATCCTCTTGAAGGGCAGACGCTGATAATTATCCAAGGTTCTGACAAAAGGGTATATATCATTCCTCCTTCTAATAACGTTAAGATATATTGTGGCGGTTATACAAGAGACAGAAACAATAAATTCTTCTCGGGAATAACGGGTCAGTTTAATATCTTTGTTTATGTTCGTAGCGCATGGCAGTTACAATGGATGAATTATAAACCATGATTTTAATAAATATCATAAGCTTATGAAAAAAATAGTAAAAGGTAACGACTTCACACTGCGGATTCCAGTGATGAAGATGGTAGGCGGGACAGCTCAGGCTTTCCCTCTACCAGCTTGCACAGACATTGTTGTACAGGTGTGCAATCAGTTTAGACGCATCCCTCTTGCGTTTACGATAGACGTAAAGGAGGATAATGTGCTCCTTGCGAGAGTAGAGGGTGACAAGATGAGCCTCGGCACGTATGCTGTCGAGGTAAGGGGTAAAATCTTTGGCAATGACTGGCGAAGCAACGAATATCCTCAATTTTCCATCGTAGCAAAGAATGCCGATGCCGATACTGAATTTAGAGAGACTGATGAGGGTGACAATAGTGTGGAGATGGACACCTCCTTGGTGATACTGCCTCCAAGCGTGGAGCTCTCTGACCTCATCGACAAGACGAATCAGGCTCTCAAAGACTCAGAAGCTACGAATACTACTCTTAACGCTAACGAGGTAGCCCGCATAGAAGCAGAGACGCAACGAGTGAATGCTGAGAAAGAGCGAGGATCTGCTGAACAGATGCGAGTGTCTGCTGAGGATGCACGCATGAAAGCAGAGGTAAGTCGTGTGACTGCGGATTCCGACCGAGTAAGAGCGGAAAACACAAGAGTAGATGCCGAAAAAACTCGTGTTACCTCTGAGACCGAGAGGGCAACTGCTGAAACTGAGAGGGTGAAAGCTGAAAGTAACCGTCAGACCGAATCAGTAAAAGCCGTCAAAGCAGCCAACGACGCAGCAGTCCAAGTCAACACCACTAATGAGTCTATCAAGACTAACGAGCAAGAACGTGTCGAAGCAGAGACGAATCGTAAAAGTGCCGAAAAGAATAGAACTGACGAGGAAGGCATCCGTCAAGAGAGTGAGACTGAGCGCATCCGTCATGAGACAGAACGACAGACTAACGAACAAAAACGTGTCGAAGCGGAAAATAAGCGTACAAAGGCAGAGGAACAACGTAACGAAATCCTTGCGCAGGCTAAGTCTGATTGCGAAGCAGCAGCTCAGACGGCCGACAGTGCAGCCTCCGCCGCAACTGCTGCTAAGAACAAGGCAGAATCGGCTGCAATGGAAGCAGAGAAGGTCAACGTCACCATGCAAGGTTCTACTATCACCGTAACCAGCAGAAATGGTGAACAAAAATCCATTGACGTGATAGATACGGATGAGACTGTGACTGTCAGGATAGCTTCTTCCGTAGAGAGTATTTCCGTCAAGGGACAGAAGATAAACGTATTTCTCAATCATGACACTAAAACTCCACAGCAATACGTGACAGACGAGGCAGGTGTTGTAACATTCAGCGTACATCGTGGAGAGTATTACGAAGTAAACTTTACGACTTACGCCAACGCCCAACCTATCGCTCCTATTGGATATACAGCGGTAAGGGCGGATAGAGAAATAAATGTTGAATATATGCCGTATGACGAGGAAACTTCGGAAAAAGTAATCGTGACTGTCACTAAGTATGTAGATGGTGTAGGCTCTCCATGGACAGGAAAGACCGTTCAATGTACTTATGACAAGAAGACTACTGATTATGTGACTGATTCCAAGGGTCAGACTAATATTCTTATTCCTGTCGGTAAAGAATACACAATCAATGTCGAGAATGAGGATGGATATTATGTCAAATTCTACAATAATAAGCGTACTTATACGGCAAAGGTTCCGCAAAGAATGCTTGTTTTTAATATGTATCAATTCAAGACAGGCTTGTATTGTATGGATAACAATCTTAATGAGTACACCATCGACGAATGGGTAGCGACAGGCAGGAATGCAGAAGAGGTTGTTGCCATCAAGGTGGCAGATCAAAACCTCATGCTCAACCGAGGAACGTTCATGATGCGCACAAGTGCTCTTCGCAACTTATCGGCATTGCCTTCTCTTCCATGGTGTACACAGAATTTATTGTTCGAGAGTATCGCTACAAACGGCAACAACTCAAAGGATGCGAACTATTGGAACGGCGAACAAAGTACGTTCCTCATTCGACAGGAGGCGCAGGAAAGAAGCTTAGGTGTACCAGCGGCAGAATATGCCTACAACACTGTATTCACAATCGGCGAGCAGGACTTGCATGGATTCATGATGTCTGTAGGTCAGGAATACGTGCATATCTCGAATTTTGGTTTGATACGAGAGATGCTTCGTACGCTTTATGGGGACACGGTGGCAGAGGCTTACTATAAGTTCATGAACGGCACTTGGCGATGGACTGCTACGCAGTTCAGTTCTACGGGTGCCTGGATGTACAGTTCCAGTGCGAACAACTACGGCAGCAAGGCCTACAGTTACAGAGTTCTGCCTGTCTTCGCTTGCTGACCTCTTTATCTCTTTCCCTCCTTCCTCTCTTTCCTTTCAGCAAGGAGGGAGGAGGAGATGCAAGCAAGAATGATAATTATTAGTATAATATAACGGAATAAAACCATAAAGTATGTTATCTGAGGATTTGGAAATTTATAAAGATACTTATAGGCTTTGCAAAGAGCTACTGAAGCATTCAAAGAACGTATCAAAATTGGTTCGTTTTGGAGAGTATCAGGTGGCGATGAGCAAGGCATTTTTAGCGATGGATATGATAAGGGTAATCAACTCCGACATCAACCATCGTTATGACAATCTTAATAGGTATCTAATGTTACTTGGTGAGGTCAGAAGCAGAATCACCCTCTTTGCTGACTTACAATTATTGCAAGTGAAAGCAGCGACCAACCTTATCTATCTCATAGACAAGGTATCGAGAGAGGGAACTGGCTGGCGTAAGGCAAGTACCAAATTCGCAAGGTGAGAGCCAAGAAGGGATACCAACTTGGGAGAGCCGTTGTCGAATGACAACAAGGGATGTCCGCTTTCACCCGTCTCGTATAGAGGGATGGAGAAGCTAAGAACAAGATAGAGACATCAGGATACGCAGAACAGTTCTACGAATGCCTGGATATACAATTCCAGTGCGAACAACAACAACAAGGCCAACAGTTACAGAGTTCTGCCTGTCTTCGCATATTCCATCGACAACGATAATCCAAGGGTAACATATTTTTTATTTCTAATCAAGAAAACAAAAACGATGAAAGAATACGTCTCTATAGAGCTGATAGATGAAGCTTATAGGGATTGCTGCAAGCGTAAAGGAGGAACAGAAGGTTGTCTTGAATACAAGATGAACTATCTTCTTAATAACTTGCAGCTATACAACGAGCTAAACTCCATGACCTACGAGATAGGTAAGAGTAAGGCATTCTGTGTGACCAGACCGAAGTTGAGAGAGGTATTCTGTGCGCAGTTTCGAGATAGGATAGTGCATCATATCCTTGCCATCAAGTTCCTGCCAATATTGGAGGGAGAAATGATAGAGGACGCTTACGCCTGCCGAAAAGGGAAGGGAACTGATTACGGCATTGATCATATCAGGCAGCAGATAGAGCGAGTGAGCGAGAATTATACAAAAGAGGCATGGATATTGAGAGGCGACCTTCAAGGCTTCTTTATGAGCATCAAACCGCACACTCCTTTACAACGTTCTTGAGAGGACTATCAGAGACAGGTATCATGGTGATGATATAGATTTCTGGCTGTGGCTATGGAAGAAGGTTATCATGAACGACCCAAGCAAGAACTGCGTAAGGGTTGGCGATTTGAGTCTGTGGGATAGACTCCCTGCCAATAAATCGCTATTCACCTGTGGCGAAGGTAAAGGTCTTCCTATCGGTAATCTTCCAAGCCAGATACTTGCCAATCTATTGATGAGTAAGTTTGATAAATGGGTATTGAGTCGTATTGGTGAGAATGGAGGGCTATGGCAGATATGTGGACGATTTCGTTATTATCAGCAGGGATAAAGGATTATTGCTCGAAATACTCCATGACTCCCGTAACTTCCTCTTCGATAAACTGCAACTTACCTTGCACCCCGATAAAGTCTATCTCCAGGAAGTAAATAAGGGAGTGAAGTTTACGGGTGCAGTCATTAAACCAGGAAGAGTGTACGCTGGTAATACTACGGTTCAGCATCTTTTCGATATTATCGGAAAGTGGAATGATACCGGAAATCCATCGAAGGAACAGACAGAAAAGTTCGTGATTCAGATAAATTCCTTATTCGGACATCTGGTACATCGTGATAGCTACGGAATAAGATGGCGAGCATGGAAGGAGATGAACCATAAAGATAAAATATATTGCGTAAATATGAAAAAGATTGTCGAATTTAAAAATAAAAAGCTATGAAGAAATTAAATTTCATTAAAACGCTTGTCTCGAAGGAAAACTTCAAGGAGCGTGAGGTGGTTGGTAATATTACATTTATTCGTTTGGATGCCAACGAGCAAGCGGACGGCATGGTGTTGGCTACGGAATGTAGCATACCTACTGGCGAGTTAGACGAGAGTGAGTTAAGTATTCAGTACGAAGCGTGGAAAGAGAAAGTACAAGCTGCTGCGCTCGAACAAGCTAAAAAGGCTAAAATAGCCGAAATTATAGCCTATGACACCTCATCATCGGTAAACGGATTCTTGCTGAACGGATTGCTTGTTTGGCTCGACAAGGCAACTCGTGTAGGACTGATGAACTCAACCACCATTGCTAAGGCAGCAGGGCAGCAAACGACCACCCTCTGGCTTGGAGGCATCAAACTGGTGGTGGACTGCGACAAGGCCATTCAGCTACTCTCTGCGCTTGAGATGTATGCCCTGGAGTGCTTTAATGTGACCGCAAGTCATAAGGCAGTAGTCAGTGAGTTGAAGAGCATCGAGAAAGTGGAGACTTACGACTATAAGGCAGGCTATCCGAAGATGCTTGAGATGAGTGTATAGCACCATCTTATTGAAGTCAATAGAATGGTATCAACGTGTAGCCTTACATACCTGTCAAGTATAGGGTTTGTGTAGGGCTACATATCAGTTTAATTTTCTAAAATTCTAAAGATTATGTATGTATTAAGTATTATTTCTTTCCTCTTCTTTGGAGGATTTCTTCTACTCGCAGCAATGCGTTTTGGCGTTCCTGCGATGGTTAGCGACGTGTATTACCAGTTGCAGGGATGTACGGGCAGCGAGGTAATTGACGATAAGCGCAAACGAAACTATGGCTGGGTGTTCACGCTCGTCATGTTTGCGAGTGCCTTGCTTATGCTTGTTTCTCTCCTCGACTCGGGCAGTGGAATCCAATGCCTTGCCTTCTTGGGGTGCGCAGGACTGATGTTCGTAGGAGCTGCACCCAACTATATAGACAGAGACACCCTGCCCGTCCATAAATGCAGTGCGATCGTGGCAGCCATCGGATGCGTGGGCTGGTGTATGAGCGTGAATATCCTTCCTACGGCCATCCTTGCAGTGATGCTTCTGCTCACCCTTTGGATTTTGAATAAGATTGCGCAATGGGAGCACTGGTTGGCAGAACGTGATGGACGCGAACCGGAAATGCACTTGCATCCCTGGTATTGGATAGAGATAGCGGGTTTCCTTGATGTATATCTCACTTATTGGCTGTGCGTATGCTGAAAAGACTGTTTACCCTCAATAGGCGAGACTGGATAGGTCTTGTCTGTTGGTTTCTCTTGAGTGTACTGATAGGCATCATAGCCCTTCCGTTGATGATTTGGCGGGAGTTTTATCAGTACGACAAATATCAGCTTCCCCGCTTCGAGTGGGAAGATGTAGTGAGATATTCGTTTGTCATCATCCTGGGCAGCGTAGTGAATTATTTGTTATTAAATTTGTTATTATGAAGATATTGATAGATAGAAAATGGAAGAAGGAGGGTTACACCATCAGCAAGGTGTATGTAGATGGCGAGGACTTCCACTGCAACTGCCTTGAGGACACCGACCGCGGACTGTATCAGGGCATGAGTACGAAGGACGTGTTGGCCGTAAAGGAAAAGGGCAAGACTGCCATTCCGAGAGGCACCTATAATGTGATCTACACCTATTCCCCTCGTTTTAAGCGCCGCCTGCCCTTATTGGAGAACGTCACAGGCTTTGCAGGCATCCGCATCCACCCCGGCAATTCAGCCAAGGACACCGAGGGTTGCCTGCTTTTCGGCAAGAACGATAAGGTGGGATGGATCAGCGACTCAAAGCTTTGGACCCTTCGCATCATCGAGAAGATGAAGGAGGCTTGGGTACGGAATGAGAAAGTAACCGTCACAATCCAATAAAGGCGATTGTAAAGGTAAAAAGGTAAAAAAGTAAAAAGGTAAAAAGAGCCTGGCGGGATTTTGCCCTGCTGTTCTTTTTACCTTTTTACCTTTTCATTTCTAATTTCTCATTTCTAATTTGTCATTTTTAAATAGCGCTCCTGTCTTTGCGCCAAATGGCAGCCATATAGCCATTCTTCTCATTATAGAATTTGATGCAGATCCTATCCGAATTGATATAGTAGAGACTGACCACTCTTCCCTCTGTGATATAGCCATTGATGGTAGCTTTTCCGTTCTTGGTAGTATAGGTAGTAGTGAAATCCCACAAGCCTTCTACCACCATGTGCATTGTTCCGTCCTCATTGAAGGTCATGGAAGGCTACATGGTTCTTACCAGTCGAGTGGTCTGTTACCAGAGCATACCATGTGCCACGTAGTGCCATATCATGATCCGTAGCATCTGAAATATCATCCATCTTTTTACCACAACTTAGTCTGCATTCATATCCATCAGAGAATGAGCCTACGATGAATGGTCGCTGGTCGATATTGATAGATGTCCCGCTACCTGATAATGTATTGTTCTCCTCTAAGTGAATGCCGGATAGGGTTCCGTTGAGCAGATTGCTTACGTCAAAAGCAGCTGGGCGACCGAGCACAAACTGAGTAGTGAGCTTATCGCCTGTCATTTGCCAGTAGCCAAAGCCGATGTTAGGCTCACCCACAAGTCCACCCGGTGTGAAGCTCGGACTACCCTCGTACAACACCATGTGGTTCTTGTAGTAAGAGTAAGTACCCTTGGTGCTATTGACACCCCACTCTTTGCCAGCAAGATACTCCTCGATATTCACTTTCTCATCATCATCATCACTACTACTGCAGGATGAGAAGGCAGTAGTCATTACGCTCATTGCCATCATAGCACAGATGGCAAGGATAGCACGTCTCAATTTGTTTTGAATTTTCTGTTTCATATCTTCTTATATTTAGAATGTTTTATTTTTTACTTTCTCATTTCTAATCCGTGAAATATGCAAGCGTTTCATATATTAAATATTAAAATAGGTGTGGATTTTAATATTTTCTCGTCAAAAACTTATTCTTCGGGTAACAACACCACCCCTACCCTTACTTTCTTACCGCAATGAGGGCAGAAAGTGGAAGTCTGAATGGTAGCCTTGGCGCTTTCTGGCTGAATATTTTTCTGCTGAAAGCCTTCCTGCGTAGCATCCTCTTGCTTATTCTCCCTTTTAGCCTCCAATTCTTTCAGGTGTTTTTCTAATAATTCTCCACCTCCTGACAATCCAGCAAAGACTGGATCTAATGCTCCGTTGCTATAGTCAAGACGGTGGTTTTTGTCGGTCAATACATTCCAATTAGGGGCGCCGAGGGTGGCTCTATTTTGTATTTCTTTTCCAGGTATTGTCTCATCTGTAGGAAAGAACATATCACGAGGGTCTATATCCAATGCTACGGCTATGCGGTAGATGGTGTTTGTTGTCAGCGACTTGTTGCGAAGAAACTGCGACATTGATTGCGATGACATACCACATTTCTCGGCAAACGCATTTGTCCCCAAGCCTAATTTCTGCATCAACTTGCGGAGATTGATTTCTGATTTTGGTTTATTATTTTCTTTCATAATTATATTACTTATTTTTCTATTTTTATTATTATTCGGGTGCAAATGTAATAAATTTATTTGTTTTATGCAAATTTATAGCGTTAAAAGTTATATATTTATTTGTTTTATATAGAATTTAGTCTGTATATTGCGTATTTTGTATATTTTTATATAGGATTTTCAGTTATAATAATCGGATTTTAATATTTTTAAATCCCCTATAAATGCTGACAGATAAGAGTTTACATAAAATCGCCTTTTGGTTTATATAACCCGATAGGGGAATGTAAATAATTGATAATTAGAGAAATCCGTATCTGAAAGAAAACCCGAAAACCACTTCCTTGCCGCGAGATCCCCGCCGCCCTGAGATGGCTGCCCGCTGCCCGCCTGCCTGGTCCCGTCTGGATTTATGCGGCCGGCACCCACGAGATACCAGACTGCACCCACGAGATGAGGAACGCACCCACGAGATACCAGACTGCACCCACGAGATGAGGAACGCACCCACGAGATACCAGACTGCACCCACGAGATACCAGGCTGCACCCACGAGATACCAGACTGCACCCACGAGATGAGGAACGCACCCACGAGATACCAGACTGCACCCACGAGATACCAGGTTGCACCCACGAGATGAGGAACGCACCCACGAGATACCAGGCTGCACCCACGAGATACCAGGCTGCACCCACGAGATGAGGAACGCACCCACGAGATACCAGGCTGCACCCACGAGATACCAGGCTGCACCGCTTTGTTTTCCCCTATATATATAATAAAGTATATGCTATATAATAAGATACCCGCAACAAATAAGTTTATTTGCAAATATATGTAAATTTAAGGTATTTATTTGTAATCAAAGGTTAAAAATAAAGGAAAACATAAACTTTTTGCGGAAAATATTTGCGTGCAACAAATAAATATATTACCTTTGCAACCGTAAAACAAAAGGTAATAGTTTTACGATTGATCTTTGACTTATTTACATATTGTGTGTAACTGCAGGCAGTTACTCAAAATCACAAACGAAATAAAAATAAATAATAAGTAGTAATATTTATTATTAGATATATAAGGATTTTCGCCGTTAACCTTCAGGAAACGGCGGGTACTAACAACAGGCTATTATAAAGAAATGTAGCGAGCTATTAGGTAATGTATCTTATTATAGGTGCGGGCGTTATTTGGAGTATTGCAACGGTAAGAAACGGTAACAACTCAAGCCAAACGAAATACAAAATACATTACATTATAGACGGTGAAAACATTTAGCTTTTGTAAAGGAGGCAGCTTCCTTTATAGCCACAAATTAAAACAAGTTATAGAACATTTAAATTTTGAAATTATGAAAAAGAATTCAGTTATCGCAAAAGTTGCTGCCATTGCAGCATTAAATCCTTCAGGTTTTACCGTTGACGCTGCCACTTTGCAGCCAGTAACAGCCGGTTACGCTGTAGCAATGAAGACTACACAAAACAGTTTCGGAGCTAAAGGACTGAAAAAAGTAGTTAGTGTGATTAATGATTTGATCGTTAACGCAAAAAAAGCCGGTTATAATTTAGATAACTTCCTCGCTTACGGCGGGTGGTATGACTCAGAAAGCGGGTTATATTATTATGATGCTACATTAATTTATCAGGATCGCGAAAAAGCAATCGAGGCCGGCCGCGCAAACGAGCAAATAGCAATCTTCGACCTGTCAAACTTGGAGGAGATCCGATTATAATATATAGTTTAATGGGAGCCGGTCCCGGCTCCCTTATTATCCCTTTATTATAGAAACATTTTAAAATTTAGAAATTATGAAAACTAAAAGATATAATATCAAAACATTTGATTTTATAGTTAACGGCGAACATATTTATTTTACTTGTAGTACTTCAAACACGCGAAACGGCTTTTGCCATCATGTTTTTGCATTCGGAGGCGGCAAAGATTATGAGCATACCCGCGTATCGTATTATAATCGCACTTGGGAGACCTTCGAGTATGAAACGGTACTATATCGCGCTATAGAAAAGTTTCCTAAAAGCTTACGTGAACCTTTGCGCCTCGAAGTGGAGGCGGTGGCCCTTGATGAACACAAGAAGGCGGAACGTTTTATAAAAGCATTCGAGGCTAATTTTGCAGCATTAAGCGACGAACAAAAGAAATTTGTATGTGATCACACACCAGAAATCACAAACAAGGACCAGGCAAAAACCGTAAATGCAGCCGTTGCCATGATGGCGACACTATAATATATTTTAAAGATTCCAGGGTACAAAGGTAACCAGGCCAACACGGCGGATCATTCCCGCCGGTACCCCCTATTTATAGAACGTTTAAAATTTTAGGAATTATGAAAAAGAATTTTGATTTTTTCGGTATTATGGCAAAGTTTCAGGCAGTAGCCGCAAAGGTAAAGTTTTTCTTTGCCGTACTCGCAAAAGTAGAAGTTTTCTATTTTTTGCCTGTTGCCCTGTCGATCGTCTTTTTTGCGGTTGTTATTGATTGCATTTTTGCACTTATTTCTGGCGGGTGCCCTAATGTTGCTGCAGCCGTCGAAGGTATTATTATTTTCGGCCTCCTGTCTTTTGTTTCCGCTTTTGCGTTTTTTGCCTGTATCGCTGCAGATTGGGATTATACAAAGAAAGAAGTGCTAATTAAATAATATAAGATAACAGCGAGAAAAGAAAGTATTAATTTTCTAAATATATAACATCATGGCAAAGAATACAAAAGAAATGGAATATAACAGACTGGCAAAGTATGGAGAATGTTTTTATGCGACCAGTAATTGCGGCGGTTTGGGGATTGTTGTAAGTAGTGACGGTTCCGGCGTATTATGGCGCCGTTATTGTATGGATAAATCGCACACGGCGCAAAGATGGCAAGAAATAAAGTACACGTTCCCAAGAAATGAGGAAACGGAGGCGCGGCCTTATTTCACGGTGTACGGTACCCGTTACTATCTCGACAACTTTATGCGGTGTGCATAAAAGCCCGGTACCCTGAACCTTCCAGGGTACCTACAAAATAACTATATTATAGAATCTTTAAAATATTAGAAATATGAACAATTATAATATTACTTTTTCGCGCCGTTCCAGTACGGCGGCCCTGGTAAGTGTTTTATTTGCCGTGTGTGCCATTCTCTTTGCACGCCTGAACAAATGCACCTTTGCCGCTATAAAAAGCGCCTGGCGATGGTTATTTGCGCCTAAAACATACTTTGCCAGTGATGGCGACGGTGTAACGGTCAACGGGCTTCAATTTATCGGTATTAATCTAATAGCCGCGGCCGTGTGTGTATTATTGTCTATCTCTTTATAAAGATATTCTTTTTCAAACTTCAAATAACAGGGTGCAAAGGTATCCAGGCCAGAACGGCGGATCATTCCCGCCGGCACCTTCTAATAAGTGATAAAAGCCGCTTTTATAGTGACTGCAAAATATCACCAGGAATTAATAAAATATATTATAGAACATTTAAATTTTTAAAGTTATGGCAACATGTAATTTTGGAAGCACAATTTTTAGTAGATACTATTCTATTATGACAGAAGACGAAAGCAAGTTCGATTTTCAGCGCGACAATATCGCCGGAGCGATTAGTGATCTTGATGGAGGCTATCTGGAAAACGGGGAACCATACCAGATTGCAAGTGTTTTCCGTGAAATCGAGTTTTGTGGTGTTCCTTTCGAGTTTTCGATAGATGTATTTTTGCGACCTGGTTATTACGATGGGGCTTATTTAGATGGCAAAATTTATTTAGATGGTAGCGAGTACGACGACGTACACGATATAGATTTTGCCGACATTCTGGAGCAAGGTCTGTGGGACACGGATCAAGCGTGCCAGTACAGAAGCACGGGCCAGGTACGCGGTTTTGCGGTTATGCAGTCTAAAAACTTAGAAAAGCGACTTTTGTCTTTATATTCTTCTATTATAGAGAATATCGAAAAAGTAGCCGCGCCGTTAACGGATCAGGTTATAGAGATAGGTCGTTTTAGCAATGGATCAGCCGTATATAAACGAGTATCTTAAATTATATTAGGGTGCAAAGGTATCCAGGCCAAAACGGCGGATCATTCCCGCCGGCACCTTCTAATAAGTGATAAAAGCCGCTTTTATAGTGACTGCAAAATATCACCAGGAATTAATAAAATATATTATAGAACATTTAAATTTTTAGAGTTATGAAGACTTTTCATTTTAATTACACGGTGACTCCTTCTGTATTATACGACAAGGAGGGCTACGAAAAAAGTGCGGATTTTTGGATTGATATTAGAAATCAGCATAGCGAGATCCAGGCGGAAAACCTGAAGGAGGCGTGCCGGGCATTCAGCGAGATTCTGAGCCGTAACTGGTGCATAGATTTGACCAAAAACGGCATAAAAACCGCTGAAGGTGTGTATAGAGACACCGACAAAGGAGTAGAACAGGTAGGTCTTGTATTCAAGGCGCGCACGGAGATTGAATTTGATTACGCTTATAAAAGACGTAATATTCGAGTATGGGCATCTATCCGTGAAGAGTTCATTCCAGATTTCGAGAAAGAAGGATTCAGGGTATCATTATAGACTCTTTAAAATATTAAGAATATGAAGAAATTAAAGAAATTAGCTATTTTATTGCGTGCCCTTGGCTTTAAGGTTGAAGTAAGACACGAGCCTATCACTTTTGATGATGGCACCGTAATAGAAAATATCTTTGCCGCCGTCGATTTAGCGGGCTGTCACTGGGACATCTGGCACGAAGGTGTTACCTTTGAAATGCACTTTTATAGGAATAAGGAGTGTATTTATGATCAGGTGTACTACTCGTTTCAGCTTGGAGTTATCAAACAGATTTTTATAGACTTCGACAAGTACGAAAAATACGCCTGTTAAGGCTTCCAGGGCACTCCTGGAGCCTTCTATATAGGCTGCAAAGAATATCACTATATATTATAGAACAATTTAATTTTTGAGGAATTATGGAAGCAAAGATAGATTTTGAGAATTTGGAAAAAGAGGCCATCTGGAAAATTGCAGACCGCCTGGGCGATTTAGCAGAAGACTCCGGAGACGTTTTCCTGTGGACCAGTGATTCTATCCCGGCCGCAAAACCGGACCGTTTTAGCAGCATGGAAAACGCAAAGGAATGCGGAATTTTAAGAAATGAGTTTTACATGCGCCGTGGTATAGTAAAACGTGATGAGCCTATAGCCTATATTATAGGCTCGGAAAAAGATTACCAAAAAGCCGTGAAGTCTTGGCTCCGTCGCAAGAAAAACGAGACGGTAAGAAAGTACCGCGAACACGTCGATAAACTCGTGGACCGCTCAAACAAAGAAATAACAGCGATGAAGGCGTTAAAAGACGTTTGCCGTACCTTCGATGGCAAAGTGATAAATAAGCGCTTCTTGGACGCTGCAAGGTATGCTACAGGCTTTTCTTGCGGCTTTTATGATGGCTGTCTTGAAATGAACGCTATCAATTCTTACGGAGAATACGCTCCAGGTATCACGTTTTATTCTCCTGGCTGTTCACCGACTCAAGAAGCTTGGAAGTGGACGACAAACGACCGTATGGATGCAGCAGAAGCCGTCAACCTGATTGACGGGTACATTTTGAATAAAACACGGGATATTGCTAAATACAAAGATAGCGTCAAAGGTTATGCAAAATACGTGGATCAGGTACGCAAAATCGAGGCTTCTCTTCATAAGCTGGTAAAAACCGATGTAACGATCAGAGGTTGGGCACGTGAACACGACCTGGAGAAGTACCCACTTTTTAGCCACATCTGGATATGTTAGCAAATAGCCCTGAATGCTATTCAGGGCACCCTTTATAGGATGAGTGATTTTTTACTTATTATAGAACGTTTTAACCCACATTGCAGCAGCCTTTGGTGAAAAACTTAAAGATTCCTAACGAAATCCTAGATTTTGGCAGTTTTCTGCCAATTTCCTAGCTGATTTTGTATAAAGAATCCTAATTTGCAGCGTATGTTCGGGAAAAACCCCGAAATGCTACACCCGCCCGTTTTGTCAGTTGAAAAATTGTGTGTACCTTTGCCCCCGAAATGTATATATC
>ENA-ORRX01000051-ORRX01000051.1-human-gut-metagenome-genome-assembly--contig:-NODE-51-length-39897-cov-13.7709_pt1 | contig 39897 bp, 31 predicted proteins | sample MGYA00242186_ERZ509153 | MGnify/ENA primary metagenome ERZ509153 (study PRJEB26280, sample SAMEA2338643) | human gut metagenome | biome: human gut; feature: human-associated habitat; material: faeces... | reverse complement strand
GACAGATGGAAAAAGCAGTAACAGCATTATTCAATCAGCTATTACTGCTTTTTTCTATTATGCAAGGTATAAACGCGGAGCCGCTTACTAGATTGAGATGAAGGGTGGTGAAGGGTGGTGAAGGGTGATTTTAAGTTATTGTGCTTGTAAGTACTTGTTTATCAGATGTTTATGCTGATAGGGTGAAGGGTGAAGGGCTTTTCTCGTTTCGCTTTTCAAATTTCCTGTATCTGTAGCAATTCCCGCTATTTCGGTATAAAGATTTGGGGATTCTTCTGGTATTTAGTCAAAAAGATTTGGGGATTTTTCTGGTATTTGACCAAAAAGATTTTGGGATTCTTCTGGTATTTGACCAAAAAGATTTGGGGATTCTTCTGGTATTTGGCCAAAAAGATTTTGGGATTCTTCTTTTTAAAAACCAAAATCATTTGGAGATTCTGGAGTAATGGTTATAAAATGCGAAAACCTCCAACTTCACAGTCGGGGGCTTTCCTATATACTTTTAAATGTATATACCGGGGATACCTATGTTGTAACCCTTTTTAGAATCCCTGGTTATGGCACACAATGTATTCGTAAATGAGCACATTGTGATGCTCGCTGATTCTTTTACAAGAAAGCGAGCTATGCATATCAATATTGCAAAGGTAATATTTTCTATTGAAAATACAACCTATTCTCTCTTTTTTCAACAACATTAACGTTAGCTTCTCCTGAAATGATTTCGATTGATACCCAAAAATAGGAACTGCCGTATGCAGAACCGCATGTCTGGTGGTGTGAGATGAAGTTGGTGAATACGAAAGTAGGAGATAAACACCTATATTAGTATTTATCTCCTACATGATATATTTTTGCAAACAGTTCAAACACTAACATGTGTTTCTACATTGCAACTTTATAGATGGATTTGATGTACTTATCCACTTCTTCCTTAGATTGCAAAGAGAGGATATGTTTTTTTTGTTCTTCAGAAAATGGATATAATCCAAAATTCTTTACATAGTTTTTGGCATACGAATAATATCCAGTGGCGTATGGTTTACTGGTATTTTTCATATAATAGTCGAAAACACTTGATTCCAATACTTTTTTCAGAAAGAGAAGTTCCAACTCAGAGTCGCTGTATATGGCATATCCACAATATATCATCATATCTTTCTGGGAAGTATAGACAAAGTGTGGTAAATCGCTCATATATGGAAATAATAGTTTGCGTCCACTGTCGGAGATAGCTTGTGTACGTCCGAATGCATACCATGCTCCGTAGTCTCCTTCTCCTTTATCACGGGCATCGAGAGTTTCTCGGCATGCAGACAAGTACCTGTAGGCACATGGATAATGCTGAATGAAGAAATCCTCACTTATCACGTTATTGTCGGAATCGTATGGAGAAATAATTTTCTCTTCTTTCTCTGGAATGTCTGCTTCTGACTTTAAAATATTGGGTTTGATGATGTTCCTGCAAATACCTTTCTCAATAGGATATTCCATATTATCCTTCACCAAATAATAATATTTTGCATCCGATTTGATAGGACGGAAAATGAAGACATTGTTTGCCAGAGTTGCAATTCCGTTTTTTATTACATATTTGTCTCCAAGAGCTTCTCCTGCATTCTCAATCAGTCGGATATTTTCTAATACATCAATCTTGTTGAGATTCCAACCACGATGATTGTCGAGTACGGAATATTTAATTTGATTATAGACAAAATTTTGCTGTTCTTGAACGTCTGCAATGTTTGTCTTTACATATTTCAGCGAATCGTCACGCTCTGTAGAAAGAAAAGTCAAGCAGGTATAAGCCAATTTCTTCTTGAAAACCAGTTGTTCACCAAAGTCAACTATACTTAGTGAAAAGTGATTCTTGCTGAAATAATTACGCAAGGCACGAGCATTGACACTCTTAAAGAATGTATTTACTGTGATATAGCCAAGGAGTCCTTTGGGGCTTAATAGCGACATACCAATCTCGAAAAAAGGTATATACAAATCTGCATTTCCTATCTTAGAGGTATCCCAAAGTGAGAGGCTTTTCTTCGTTTCTGCATCAATGTTCTTTGAGCGTACGTATGGAGGATTGCCTACAATGATATCGAAACCGGAATTTTCTACTACTTCCGGCATCTGCTTGAAGCCATAAGTCAAACTGTTGCCACAATATAGCCTGAAGTCCTCTTCACATATGTTTTCCCCATTTTTCAATGCAACTAGTGCCAATAGTATTTTTGCACGCCCTATGCTGGTAGAGCTTATGTCAATACCATAAAGATGATGAAGTATCTTTTTATAAGGAATTGCTGTATATTCGTGAATCGCTTCCAAAAGAGTAAAAAGAAAAGCACCACAGCCACAAGATATGTCTGCGCATAGGCAATACTCCAGTGGTTTCTTGGTGGAATGCACGATGTGGCTGACGATATAGTCACGTATGTACTTAGGAGTATATACTGCACCATTTGCTGTTTTTTCTTCTTTAGGAATAGCAAGTTCAAAGATGTTGATAACATCTTCTACAGAACATTCGCTGCTTAATATAGAGATGTCTTCATCAAGACCATCTTTCTTTTCTGCTATATATGAAGCAAGATAGCCTTCTTTGACCGTGAGGCTATTGCAATGCACAAAAGCTGAGACAACGAGCTTGTTGAGTGATAGTTCGTTGTCTGAATATTTTTTGATAAGTGAATTAACTTTCTTGTCCATAAGGGTTTCTGTCTTTTCGTACTACGGAATTTAACAATGCCTTGTCTTCTGGGTTCTTGATGCCATATAGCTTCATACATAGCTCGTCCAGCTCTTTCCAAAGGTCTTTGAGTGATAGTTCTAAACCTGAAGTTTGTCCTCCGACACTCATCTTGATTTGTTCGTTAATTTGCTCTATCCGTTTCGCTATGTTTGCGAGTCTCTTGATGTTTTTGTTGCATGTCAAGAAAGCCTTCGCTGGAACAGGTACTGGGTCTAAAAATTGTTTGTTAAACTTGAAGTACCCTCCCCTTTGCGGGTTGGCGATGGCACGGGCAAATGTACTGAATATCGTGGAATTGATGATACCTGCCAGGGCATACAGCTTTGTCTCATTTACATCGTCTATTTGAATGAAGAACATATTCGCATTGTCACAATATATGTGTTTGTCTAATACTACCGCTGCTTGTGGGTATTGTGCAGTCATAGGTACACATAATTTCTGGTGAATGGCACCATGGTTGTTTGCACGTGTAAACAGATGCCAATGCTCTCTTTTGTTATACGAATTGTTCTTTTCTGGCAAGGTCTGTACATTCTCACAGATTAGTTTCTTGTGATTTGCAAGATATGCCCCTGCCTTGGGATATAAGACTGTAAATTCGCTGAGACTCAATTCTGTAACTTCTCCATTATCAGATACTTCGTATGGGAATAAAGCAAATGTTTGATATTTACGTTTAGTCAAAGGGGCAAATTGCTCATTGCATAGTAGAGGCTTGCAGGCATCATACTCTACAACGATGTTCTTGTCTATCTTTGAGTGACCATAAATGAAGCCATTTACTATCTTTTCTGCTACGATTTGAAAGGCATCATTCCACAATACTTGTACTCCAACTTTTACATGGCAAACATCCTGTAAAGTACCCAAATCCTTGGATAGCCTCATTCGCAACGCATTTAGGTGGGCACTCTCGAAATTCCAAGGTGTCTCACTTAATGTTTCTGAGGATAGCAGTTGACTCTTGGTTGAATCAGCAGAATTGATGTACCAGACATCTTTGTTGTTGGCTGGGTTCTTATCGCATACAACGATGGCTACGTATGTAGTTCTGCCAGCAAACAAATCGTTCTCCTCATAGTCGTAAATGCCATTGAGTAAGTATCGGCTCGTGTCGGTTAAATATTTACGCACGCTTTTCCCATATTGATCCTTGAAGAATCGCTTTTGTATGATATATCCTAATCGACCTTTATCATTCAAGATACCAATTCCTTTCTCTATAAAAGGAATAGCCAGGTCTATTTTCCCATTCTTGCAGGATTGATAAACCGTTTTGATATATGAGGCCATACATGGTAAGCCTACATTGTAATTTTTGACTTCCACATACGGCGGATTGCCTACAACAAAGTCGAAGCCGCCATTGGCAAATACCTCCGGAAAATTTGTTGCCCAATCAAACGCATTTGTGGCTTGAATTTGAGGAAAATCATTAATGATAGATGGGCATACAGATTTGAGATCTCCTCCTACGAGCGAATTACCACATTTGATATTTGTACCAATGCCACATAATATTTGAGAACCAAGAAGTCCAACAGTATCAAAATCCTTTGGCTGATAGTTGTCTATCAACTTTAAGGAAAGCGATAGTTTGGTCACCTCAACAGCTTCAGGGTTGATATCAACTCCGAAGATACAATTGTTGATGATGGCTTTCCTTCCCTCAATGGTCAAGATGACTTTATTATCTAAGATGGTATAGTATTCCTGTGGAAAATTATCTCCTTCAAGAATCTTTTTCTCTATGTTTTTTACAAGATAATCATATACCCCAACAAGGAATACGCCACTGCCGCAAGCTATATCTATAATTTTCAACTTCAGAAGTTGGGAAGCCGTATGATTGCTCATATATGAGTCAGGCATGGTTGATTGAAGTACCTGACCAACTAATTTTGACGGAGTCGTAACAGCACCATTGCTCTTCTTGAATTCTGCCTTCAATTCATCTGCCACCTCTCCATCTTTCATGGTAAGCTGATAGCTGAGATATAAGTCGTAAATATCACTCAATGTTTTCAGAGGAATCACGTTGAACTGATATGGAGATGGATAATACAGACAGTTGATGAAATCAGCAAATACATCGTTTGCAATGTTCAGATTTTGTAACTCTGTAATTCTTCTAAACATCGGGCCGTCATACCTGTCATAAAACTCTATGTAGGAACATGTCTTGAATTTTGCCCAAAAATCATTTTGTGCAAAATCTTTCAGCAATTCATCCTTTTCTAATCCTCGAGATTCGCAAACTCTTATGAACAAAATACGGTTGATGATGGTCTGCACATAAAAACTGAGTGCTTTAATATCTTCTACGTTGTTGTCTTTAAGAATGGCTTTGGCAAGTTTCTTGCGAATGTCCCCTAACATTTTAGAGAATGTTTCGTCGAGGTTGTTTGCCTTTTTTGTAACAAATTTCAGATTTCCTGCTATGACATTTGTTCTTGACAGAAAGCAGTCAAGAATCTCATATTTATCAATAAATTCATCATATTTTAAGAAACAGATTCTTGAAATATTGGCATAATCTTCGATTTTTGGCATTTGAGAACAATCGTAAACAGCAAGAGTCTCAAAGTTTGTTACGATAGAGAATGGTGCGCCAATAGACCAACCATAAGAACGTATTTGAAAGGCTACATCATTAGCATTCTTTATGTCTATGGTATTTTTTTTAGCATCAACAAAAGCCAACATAACATTACCATTGACAAGAGTATAATCTGGTCGTGTGTTAGTTGAACCAATTTGATTCAGTTTCTCTTTTTCTTCCTTGCCAAGAGAATGTTCTGTCAAGACTTGGTGAGTATTTTGCACATTCCATCCGAACACAGATAATAATTCATCTATCCATGTTCTTATAGTTGCTTCTGAAGCATTTTGGAGTTGTCCTTTATCTTTAGCGTATTGGTATCTTTTTACCAAATCTTGAAGTTTCTCTTTTGTAGTCATATATTGCCTCCTTTATATATAAAAAGCGTCGTCCCATCATGATACGCATCGTAGATAGGCGTGGTGGGATTTGTTGATGCAAAAATACTCCTTTTTATTGATATCTCCAAATGTTTTCTTGGAAATCTGTATGTCTAACTAAGCATTTCTTAGCATCAGTAAGTAAAACTTTTATTAGACAACAACCACGAAATTACTAATATGCCTTTTACCTGAAAGGTAAGGTAAATATAACAGAGTTTATATAACGAAAAAAGCAGGAACCTCCTCCCAGAGATTCCTGCTTTATGGTTGTTATTGAAAAAGTATTGTTGTAAAGCCCTAAGATTAAGAGTAGCGGATAATCTGACCTGGAGTCAGCTTCTTATCCTTCTTGTAACCGTTGAGGCGGCAAATCTGATCTACTGTTACACCACGCTTCTCGGCGATGGAATTCAGAGTCTCACCATACTTAACCTTGTGGTAAAGCTTCTCGCCACCAGCGTTGGCATTGTATCTGCCCACTTCGCCACCATTAACCTGCTCACGGGTGTAACCACCATTACCAATCTTGCCACTATGTAGCGGCATTATCCACCGAAGACACATATTCTCTCATTGCCATTATATATACTGTCATTCCCAGGATGATGACGAAAGTCAGTCCGAGAAACAGATAGATATAATATCTTCCTCTCTTGATGAAATCACAGAAGCTGTAGCGAGCCTTGTAGTTTTCATCAAGATATATCCTATAGTCTTGAACCATGGCATAGCTCATGACTATAGCGAACAACAGAAGAAACAATGCCACTATAAAAATAGCCAGTTCCTCTTTCGTGAAAGTCTCTATCATATTTTCCATGGTGCAAAAATAGTGTTTTTCTTCGGAAAAAGGTGTCCACTTGCCCCACTTATGTGTTTGCTTTTTCAAAAAGATCATTCATCCTTACCTCACTATTCACCAATCCGCTATGCATATTCTGCTTCACTCCATAAGTAGTGATGAAGGTATGCAGCAATGCCTTCTTCGTCTTGGTCGCCACAGAGAAGGAAGACATCCTGTCACGCAGCCGCTGCTCATAGCTGGCATCTATCACAAACTCATCCTTGGCATATTTCATCTCACAGATATTGATAGCTCCATCAGCACGGTCTATCAGCATATCAATCTGACCTCCTCGCCATTCTGCACCAGTAGAATCTACAAAAGGACGGCAGGACCAGGAATAAACATTCGCCAAAACACCAGAAATACCCAATGCCTTCTTGATCTGTGGGATATGATGTAGGCATACCTGTTCGAAAGCATAACCGCTCCAGGCTGTTCTACTTCCCGAATTGCGCATGTTACTCCAGAAGTTCTTATCCTGCCCACTGTTATTTGCCACAAAACGGGTATAGAACAATGAGTATAAGTCAGTTAACTGATATAGGGCATCCCTTTCACTCTTTCCTATGGTAGCATATTTCCTGATAAAATCGCATTTCTTCAGATTCTCCAGGATTTCTGATAACTGTCCACCGCCTTTCAGTTTCAACTCATCCATCAATTCCTTACGGGTCATCCCCTTCATTTTTTCAGAAAGCACCTCTACTATCTTGCGATAATGCTTGGAGTCATTAAAGAGGGAACGGAAGAGGAAATCGAATTCTCCACGTAATGGCGAATCCTGCGAGAAAAACAGTCTGTCGATGCACACGTCTAACGGCACACCACGCTCCAGCATATCAAGATAATAAGGAATACCACCCAATATCATATACACATCCAATACCTGCTGGCGGGTAAGAGCAAGGCCTTTCAATTCGTTTAAGAACAGCTCTGTCTCGCCTAGAGAGAATGGAGCCAGATAGATCTGCCGGGTAACGCGACCATACAATCCGCCCTTATCGCCTATAAACTTAGCCAACATCCACGTGGTGGAAGAGCCACAGACGATAAGTTTCAGTTGAGGGACCATAGAAGCCCATGAATTCCAGAAATAACTGAAAGCTGCGATAAAATTGCTTTTGGGCGTATCCATCCAAGGCAACTCATCAAAGAACAGAACAATCGGTTCCTGCTGAGATAAGCCCGACAGATATTCACGCAAAGCAGCAAAAGCCTCAAACCAGGTTTTCAGCTTGGGCACGGTCTGCTTAGCATACTGCGCCAACGCCATCCGAAACTGCTCCAGCTGTACCGCACGGCTCACTTCATACATACCAATAAAGGAAAAGGCAAACTGGTCGTTGAACATTTTTCGAACCAGAAAAGTCTTTCCTACGCGCCTACGACCATAGATAGCTATCAGTTCTGCCTTGTTGCTTTTACAACGTTCCAGAATGAGTTTCTGCTCATATTCACGTCCTATTATTCCGTTTGCATCCATAATTCCTGATTTTATTTCATTTATACTCAATCTTACCGGTGCAAAGATAAACAAAAAAAATGAATTCTGCAAGGATACCACCGCCCTAACTACCTTTTTTAATATAATTAGGGCGGACTTATAAGCGATACCACCGCCCTAACTACCTGTTTTTATATAGTTAGGGCGGTACTATCGCAACATCACCATATAATTATATGCCCTTTGTCGGGTTGCTTATGATGTTTTTTTTGCTCTCCAGACAGTTGGGGAGCAACCTTCTTTCTCTTTGAATATGCGATAGAGATAGGAGCGTGAAGAGAAGCCACATTCGGCAGAAATGATGTCGTTGTTGTAGTCGGGATAGTCGAGCATCATCTTCTTTGCCATACATTATTATAAAATAAGTAAATACGCTTGCAAAAGTACGATAATAGTTTCAGAAAAAGGAAAAATATTCTCAAAACATTTACGAAACATGCAAATAAATGAGTATTTCACAATATTATTCCTTTCATTTTGGGGTTTCTTGATTTTGTTGTTCCTAATTTGTTTCTTTCATCATTTCACCTTCCTAATTGGTGTTGACTATCAGCATGTTACGGGTAATCAGTAAGATTTAAAGAAATCAATATCGCTTGTATCCTAGTACAAATGACTTATTTACGACTCGTATCTCCGAAAGATAGGAATCTGTGTTTCGGAGATACGGGTCGTGTCTTACTTGGACTCCCTTGTCGTTTATCGGAGGCACAAAAGTGCTCTTGCCCGGGCGCAAAAGTGCCCTTACCTTGGCACAAAAGTGCCCTTCCTTAGACACTTTTCGACTTTAGCGAGACAAGTGTAGCAATTCCCGCTATGTCAATATAACATTTTGTGATTCCTATTCAATGTATAATACCGGGGATACCTATGTTGTAACCCTTTTTAGAATCCCCGGTTATGGCACACAATGTATTCGTAAATGAGCACATTGTGATGCTCGCTGATTCTTTCACAAGAAAGCGAGCTATGCATATCAATATTGCAAAGGTAATATTTTCTGTTGAAAATACAACCTGAAGATACTATGTATGCTGTTTCCCTTCGTGTCGATATTGTCGAATTTCTGTGCTTTGGCAGAAAGGAAGCAAGAAAGTATGAGCAAGATATAAAGGATTGTACTTTTTATCTTCATTTCTTTTACTTGATTTTCTATCATTCTATATTCTATATCATCATTTCTATCATCTTGATTTGGTATTTCTTTATCATCATTCAATATTCAGACCTTAATGAGTGCAAAGTTAAGGAAAAAAATAAAATCTCCAAATTCTCATTTCTGCTTTTCATGGCTAAAGTGCCTGTTTGAGGTGTAAATGTTATTATATGAGGGTAATGATTTGTAGAAATAAGGGGGTTGATTTGTGTATCTGTTTGACTTTTAATGCTTTATATTCTAAGGAATCGAATGCTCTTTGTACTTTTGTGGCGACAAAAAATGATAAAATAAGCCTGATTTTAATAGTTTCAGTAGCAATTATTTGAATTTGACAGCTACCTGAGAATGAGTAGTTATTGATGTAATAAGTAAAAGCTTTAAGAAAGTGTTAAAAAGCGGATTATAATGATTTAACTTATAATTTCGAAAAAGATGAAAAAGTATTTGTTGTTAATGCTTCTAGTACTTATCGGTATGGGAGCAAGTGCTTCAACTGATGAGATTCAATTGACGTGGGGGGAGAATACCAGCAGCTCTGACGGCTGGAGTTCTCGGGTGGTTACTAATGCAAAAGAGATGATTAAGCAGGGAGATTTCCTTATTTTCTCGTTTGATGAGGCTTCTTCTTCTGATCAGTATGCTATCTGCAATGAGAGTGGCGATAAGATTTACACCGTGGGATGTAAAAATAATCAAAATTGGTATAATTGTGCCAATGGTCAGAAAGACTTTGTGCTTACCGTTACTAAGAAATTCTATGATGCCATTCAGAGTGGTGGTCTTCGATTGCAGTATAAAGGTCTGAAGAGCCTCAAGGGGTACATCAAGCGAATTGATTACAAGCCAACGGGGAGTGATGTGACCGAAATAATGAGCACACCTCAGTATATTGAGAATTGGTATTCTGATGGATTTGTTTTGCATACCGATCAGGATTACGTGAACAAGACCCTTCGTGTGGTTTGTATGGAAACAGGCGATGATGCTTATGCCTTTTTGAAGAGAAATGATGACGGCTGGCCTTCTCTGATGTCAGGTTCTGATAAGTTCTGTATCGCTGGCTGGAAATATTTCGAGATCAAAATCAACGGTGAATTGAATGGACTCTTGAGAGGTAATGGTCTCCGTATCGGTGGTAACAATTACTATATTGCTGGCATCTATGTATATGATGATGGTACTACGGCTCCAAACTGGACAGAAGATAATTCTGACATAGTGGATACTTATACCTTTTCAGACCCTATTGATGGAACAAGTGGTTGGTCTGATTGGTCAAAAGGTAGAATTGATGGCTCTTTCTTTGAATTTGAGGGACGGAGCAAGGGACAGCTGGGTGCCGTTGAATCTCTTAAGAAAATCGCCAATACCAAGAATAATATTATCAGACTGTATCTGCAAGATGTACACCCTGATACACAGATTTCTGCTACGGATGGGGGTGATGGTAGGGCTACTTACATCAGACAGCGCAAGCAGGATGCTAACGGTGGTTTCTATTATCAGAATTACGCAGATTGTGGATACGTTGATCATTACGATTTCGAGTTGAGCGATGCGATTACAGTATTTGCCAAGGGTGACCAGGGGTACAGGCCAATAATAGGTGCAGATGGCGTAAAGACAGGTATGCTCTCTACCTTGTTACTCAATGGTATGAATGTGGCCATCTACCATGGCCAGATTACGAAAGTTGAAATCCGCAAGTCTATGGTTTCTAAATATGTAACAGGCTATGCGATCTATACGGGTCATAAGTTGAGCAGTAAATATTGGCGTTCTGTCGCTCTGCCTTACAACTTGAGCCGCGAGCAGTTGGAGAAGGCTTTCGGTAAGGATGTAGTTATCTGCGAGTTGGGTGAGTCTAAGGTGACTAAGGAGGAAACCAAGACAGATAATCTGACTCATTATCATTATGGTATTTCTTTCAACTTTACCAAGATTCCTGATGGAGAAGGCATCAACGCCAATTATCCTTATATGATTAAGTTGAAGAATGGCGTGAAGCCTGCTGATTTCTATCCTATCGAAAATGTAAAGGCTGATGTTCGTGACTATCAGGCATACGAGTTCCGTACGGGTCAGTTTAATCTGGATGAGCTGAATGCTACAATGCCAGCTGCGGGTGATGCTAACTATGATAAATTAAAAGAAATTTATGACTATGAGCAGGATATTAAGACGGATCTTACAGATGCTCGCATGATATTCAAATCTACCGCCCCTGTATTTGATATTACCAATACCGGGGTGGATAAGGTGGAGATCATCAAGGGTACAAGCAACAAAACTGTATTGAATATTCCTAGTGAGAATAATGGTGCTACCAATTACTATTTGTACGATAATGTTTTGTACCCAGTAAAAAAATCTCCAGTTAAGCTAAGTTCTGGTTTGGCATACGTAGTTTTCCCTGCTGCGACACGAATTCTGTTTGAGCAGCCTGACGACACGGCACAGGCAGGTGCCAAGATTACTTATTTCTTCTGTGATGAGAATGAAACAACAGGTATTGAGGAGATTGATATGACTCCAGCCTCTGTATGCAAGGCGCAGCAGAATGTGTATAGTCTCGACGGTCAGTTGGTTCACAAAGGGCTTTCTGTAGAAGGTCTTGCTAAGGGCATTTATATTGTCAATGGCAAAAAGGTAATTATCAAGTAAGTTTTTAAAACAATTATTAAGATGAAAAAGAAAGAATATATATCGCCAAAAGTTGTAGTGAAAATAGTCGATTATACGACTATGATATTAGCTGGATCTGAACACTATAAACAATCAACAGATGTAAAAGTTAATGTAAATGGTGATAATATCGGAGTTTCAACCGAACAAAAAACGGGTGTAACTGATATCGATTATTCCAAGCAGCATTCCGCTTGGGAGTCTTGGGACTCCTGGGATTAATACTCTCCTGACAACATAAGTATGTAGAAGATATGATTATAAAGTTTATAAAGAAGATAAGATAATAAAAATGAAATAAAAACCACCGGCTTTATCTTTTTAAAAAGATAGAAGTCGGTGGTTTTATGTTTTTACTCTTAATATTTAAGCTCTTGCAAACATCGACATGAAGGAAGGTGACTTGCTGAATGTTATGCTCAACTACACGGATGGAAAAAGTCAGATAGCCCTCAAGCAGGCGAATGCCTCCAAGTTTGATGGCTGTATTGCGATTGCTTCGAGCAGTAGCGTGAGCTGCGGCAGTTATTCGCTGGAACTTACCTCTTCCATCATCAGTCAGATTAAGGACAAGGGTCTTGCTATCGGAGGAATCAATCTCAACTGGAATGAGGTTTCCATCTCTCCCAAAGGTTATACGCCTCCCGTTACCTTGCTCGATAAGCCTGGTTTCTATACCGATGGCGTCAGACTGCTTGATGCCAACGGCAAGGAGTTTCTGATGCGTGGCTATAACTATTCGTATGCTTGGCAGAAAGACTTGTGGGGAGCAGCATTCTCTACGGCAAAAACATATAAATGTAATGCCCTGCGTATCCAGTTGAGCGATGGACAGAAAAGCTTGGGAGGATATTGTGATGCTAATCAAGTTAGTAGTCTGATCAAGTCTTGCAAGGACAATCATTTCATCGGTGTTTTCAACGTACAGGATACGGGTGGCGGTAATGATGCAAATGTGCTCCTCCATGCTGCCGACTACTGGGTAGGAATCAAAAATGCAGTCATCGGACAGGAGAAATATTGTATCGTGAATATCGGAAACGAGTGGATGGGAAGTCCTGGACGCGACTGTAATGGCGAATGGGGCGATTATCAGGAAAATCTCTGGTCTGATACTTATATAGAGGCTGTTCGCCGTATTCGAAGTGCAGGCATCAAGAATACGCTGATGATAGACTGCAATGGTTATGGCCAGTATGCAGACATTATCTGGAAGGAAGGTCAGCGCATCCTCGACGAGGACAAGAAATACTTCGAGGATGGCAAACCTAACATCATCTTCTCCATTCACTTCTATGAGAAAGCCTGCTATTGGGACTATGAAAAAGGAGTGGGTTCTCGTGTGGCACATTCCATCGACAAGGCGCTTTCCATTGGTGCACCAGTCTGCATTGGCGAGTATGCTTATTCTCGCAAGAGTGAAGAATGGAAGATGGACTGGGAAACCATTCAGGACTATTCCAAGACTATGAACATCGGTTATCTCGGCTGGTCGTTTACTGGAAATGGTGATGCTGAATCACAGGGACTGGATATGTTTAATAGTGATGGTTCGCAGATGTATAAGAACGGTGAATGTATCATCCAGCATCCTAACGATGGTATTCTGGCAACTTCTGTCATCTGTTCTGTATATGATGGTGGCGCAGAATCTCTTATTACTGAAAGATATGTTTCGGGCGGAGAGGCTTCTGCCGACGTGCAGTCTTATCTCAAGGATGCAAACGGCCAGGCGCTGGACTATGTAAAGCTCAATATCCCAGAAGCCTCATTGGAACTCAATCAGGAGTCAGGTCTTACCTTGAAGGGTGCTGACCTGAAGAGAGCTGGAGCCTTGGAGGGCAGATTCTTCCGCATCTTCCTAAAGCCGCGAACAACTATTACCAATGGTGAGAAAGATAAACTCTATGGTGCTGCTTTTGCGGCTACTGCCAATATCACCTACGGAAATCTGAAGACTGGCGACCGTTCCTTGTCTGAATGGAAATACATCGACCTGCCTTGTGACAGAAATTCTGCTGATCTCATCATCAAGGGCAAGCATTGTACGATAGAAGGCATCTATCTCATGAAACCGGAATATCTCTACAAGGAGGGGCAGGCTGAAACGGAACTGAAGGCAACCTACAACCTTGACAGCGACTATGTATATAATAAAGGTAATAAATGGGGTACAGAACTACAGGTATCTGGTGACTTCTTCAAGGATGTGCAGGAAGGCTGGTCGATGGTGCTCTCTTACAAGGATGCAAAAAATGGTCAGATTAGTGTGAAGGACGGAGCACATTACGATGCCAGTTCTGCGGTAGATGGTAACTACTATGTTTGGTTGACAGGCTATGATAGCTATAATGGTAGGGTGGTAGATTACAGCTCTATATCGGGTAGCGGTTCTATGTCCATTGCCTTAGGTGATGAGGCTTCCAAGTTTAGTGATTATAAGACTTACAAAGGAACTGTGACAGGTATGTTGGCTTCGTTGAAGGCGAATGGTTTGCGCATCAATGGTCATGACTGGACGCTGATAGGAATTGCACTCTATGGTCCGAAGACAACGGCTGCTTCTAATGGCCTGACAGGCTACATAGATTTCAAGCGTTATCTCTCTGCCAGTCAATGGAGAGCCATGTCGCTGCCTTACAATTTGGATGAGGAGCAGACAGCAAAGTTGTTCGGAAATGATGCAAAGATTACGACCCTGACATCGGTAGTCCGCGATGATCAGAAGAAAACATTGTCGATTTCCTTTGGTCCTGTCAATAGCATTGAGGCCAACAAACCTTATCTCGTGAAGGTAGCTGCTGATCGTCAGGAATTTGTGCTTGAAGGAGTCAGTCTGGACGTGGATAAGTTTACATCTACTTCGGTCAACATCAATGGAGTCAGTTTTGTTTCTACAGCCCCAGCTGAGGATGGAACAGATAGAACCGAGTTGCCGATGAATGCTTATTATCTCAGCAATAATGTATTCTATCCGCACAAGAATAATAAGGTTACCATCAAGGCAGGACTTTGCTATATGGTTCTCGGAGCAGAAGCTGCAGCCAAGGGCTACAGTCTGAACTTCCAGAATGAAGACGGATCTGTGACGGGGATTCAGGAAATTCCTGCAGCCAGGGAAAACAAGGCAATGGAAATCTATACCTTGCAAGGGGTAAGAGTGCTGCGCCCAGGTAGAGGTATTTATATCGTCAACGGAAAGAAAATGGTTTTCTGAGGTTGATGATTTCCTTGAGTTAATACAAGTAGTTAGGTTTATAATTGATAGTTTTTTGATAGTTGATGTGAGGATAACATCAAGGAAAGGGTCTTCGACAAAGCGTTGTGGAAGACCTTCTTTGTTTAATAATGCTAAAAAAATACGTGATGATATGGTGCTTCCTTTTTTTTATATTATATTTGTATAATATATATATAATTATTAACTATTAGAATGCAGCAAATTAGAAACTTTATATTGTTCTTAGGATTGTGGTTGACATCGCTGGTTGCTCAGGCGCAGCAGATATTGCCTTTTTCCCAACATTTCGAAACCGGTAGCAGGACGATATTCTGTACATTCCGGGATGCTGACGGCATCTGGTGGAATGGAACTTCTCAGGGGCTCTTTACTTCTGCCCAGTTGATGGGAAGCGCCAATCGTGTGTATAAGCGCCATCCGGAATTGGAGAATAATATCGTTCAGATACAGCAAGACAATATGGGGGGGCGCCTCTGGTTGAAGACTCAGGCTAATAAATACATGATTTATACCCCGCGTACTAATGAACTGATCTGCGACGTGGAGAAATATCTTCGGGAAGCGAACCTCAGGAATGTGAAATACGATTTCCGTACGCATATTGATGCTGAAGGAAAGGTCTGGATTTACAAGGACAGAATGCTCTATGTGCACGACTTCCGAAATCATGTTACCAAGTTTCTGACATTGCCTGCTTCTACGGGTCGCATCATTGGTATTGCCAACTGCGGGAAGCGTAGTGTGGTGCTGACAGAGAAAGCGGCTTATCTCACCTCTTCGGTGATGGGGAAGATACGCCCAGTTTTGTTCACCCGTACTCCGGAATCTTTTCAGTATGGTCAGACTTTATGCGAGATGAACAGTAAGGGCGACCTCTGGGTGTATGCCAATTCCCATCTCTATACTTATTTTGCGCATTCCAAGACTTGGAAACTGCGTCAGGAAATTGTGCCTGATGTGACTTCCATATTGCGCCTGCCTGATGACCAGTTTTACATAGCCACTTCCAATACAGGAATCTTTGTCTATGATAGCAAGGGTAATTTGAAAAGCCATGTATTCCAGTCGCTTCCGCTGGTCAACGGTCTGGTCAACAATCATATTCAGAGCCTGTTCTACGACCCACAGTCTCATGTGATAGCAGTGGCTTATCACAAGCATGATATGAGTCTTTTCCTTGCTGATTCCCATGAACTCCGTGAACATTACGTGCAGTGGAGCGGCAATCATTTTAATGTAGAAGATATCATCTGTTTTGCACCTGCCGACGAGCAGTCGGTATGGGTGGGAACAGAAGATAATGGTGCATATCGCATCATGACAGATGGTTCTGATAAAATCGTAGAAAACCGTTTCCCGAAGACTGCTGTTACTGTGCTGATGAAGGATAAGCAGGGTAAACTCTGGGCAGGAATCTATCATGGTGGATTGTACTGTAGTGATGGGAAAAAGTTCTTTCCAGGAGAGTCGCCTTATCACATCATTGAGGTTTCACCCCGCAGACTTATCGTGCTGCTCAATGGTAAAGGTATTTTTGCCTTAGATCCGCAGACAGGACAGACTACCCCTATTCCTACGGAGAATCCTTGGATAATGGATCTGGCACAGATGGGCAACTATATCTATGCAGCCACACCGTTGTTCCTGTATCAGATCAACATTTATACACTCAAGAGTACCACGATTCCTGCTTCTGCCTTCAAGCATTCCAACTTCAGTAATGGCACCAAAACCCTATTGGCAGATAGACGAGGGTGGATTTGGCTGGTCAACTACAAAGGGCATTCGCCAGTAGATATTTATGATACGAAGACCGGGCGCACCTTCCAGTGCCGCCAATTGCAGGACTATGATATCAGTTCGCTGCGGGAGGATGGGCACGGACATATCTGGTTTGCCACAGACCAGGGAATGGTCATCGTAAGAGTGAATAAAAATAAGGATGAAAAGATCTCGGCAGAGGAGCCTTATAGCTTCGACCTTTACTGTTTTGACAAGAAAGCGACTTCATTGTTCAACTTGCGTGCCATGATGAATGTTGACAGGAGCAGGCTGATGGTAGGAACAACCCTGGGTTTCCGTTTGTTGGATGTGAATCAGTTGGAGAAATCTATAGTTCCCAACCAGGTTACCCACCAGATGATAATCTCTTCGCTTCGTGTGAATGACAACTATGTTTCTCCTGGTATGGAGATGGATGGTAGGGTGCTCGTTTCTTCAGACTTACCTTATCTGAAAGACCTGCACCTGAGGTATTATGAAAACAATCTCATGATAGAGTGCCATCCTAAGGGACTGGAAGTGAATGAGCTCAGTTCCTATGAATATAAGTTGGAAGGACTGAACAAGGAGTGGCTGCCGATGGAAAATCATATCATCACGCTGTCCAACCTTCCATCTGGTAAATACAAACTGCTGCTGAAGAAGCAGGACATCAATCATCATGAAAATCAGGAAATCGTTCTCCTGAATATAGAGATAGATTCGCCTATATGGTCCACAGGCTGGGCATATTGTCTGTATCTCATCATCGTGGCACTTCTCTGCTACTTCGGTTATCGCTATTATCACCGTCGCCAGGAATTCAGAGAGAAGATGAGAGAGATTCGGACTGCTGCTAAGCATGAGAAAGAAGTGAATGATATGATGTTGCGGTTCTTTACCGACATCAGCCATGACCTCCGTACTCCGCTTACGTTGATTATCACGCCAGTGGAAACGCTGATGAATACCGTCAAGGATGCGGATATGCAGCTAACGCTCAGCATTATCTATCGCAATGCCCGTAATCTCTTCGGGCTGGTCAACCAGATTCTTGATTTCCGTAAACTGGAACGTTCTTCTGGCCAGTTGAACCTTTCCTATGGAGACGTGGTGGCTTTTGTGCGGGAGAGAATGGTGGGGTTTCAGCTGATGGCAAAGGGACAGAATCTTAGCATGACTTTTGAGTCTGATATGGATAAATTCCTATTGGCTTTTGATAAGGATAAGTTGAGTAAGGTCATCAACAATCTTCTGTCGAATGCCATCAATTATACTCCTTCGGGAGGTGAAATCGGCATCAGAATGATGCGTAAGGAGAATCAGCTCTGTATGGAGGTGTGGGATACGGGCAATGGTATTCCTAAGGAGGAAAGACCGCATATCTTTGAGCGTTTCTATGCTTCTGCACGGGCAGGCGGTAAGTTCGCAAGTACCGGTCTCGGCTTGAATATTGTAAAAGAGTTCACTGATTTGTGGGGAGGTAAAGTGGAATTGGAAGACAACCTGCCTAAGGGCACTCGATTTAAGGTTTATCTTCCAATCTCGCAGCAGGAAATTGAGAAACAACAGGAAATAGAGAAACAGCAGGGAAAACTGGAACAGCAGGGAAAACAAAATCTGCAGGATTCAAAGGAAGCTGATCTCAAGTCTTGCGCTCTGCCTTTGGAGAAGCGCGACGCAACCATCTTGTTGGTGGAAGATAATGTTGACTTGCTCACTTATATGTCTCATGTCTTGTCTCGTGAATACAATGTGTGCCAGGCTACTGACGGCAATCAGGCATTGCAGGTGCTGAAAGGTTCTGAGGTGGATCTGATTATCAGCGATGTGATGATGGAAGGTATGGATGGCTATGAACTCTGTAGAACCCTGAAGTCAGATATCAATACTTCGCATATTCCTATCATCCTCTTGACTGCCAAGACGAGGAGCATGGATGAAATCAAGGGATTGGAACTCGGAGCGAGCGATTATATCACCAAGCCGTTCAATTTTGATGTTCTCCGACTCCGCATTCGGGCTTTGCTCGACAGCATTCTACAAGCACGTAACAGAATCGTAAGCGATGAGGAAATCAAACCTTCTGAAGTGACGGTAACTACGCTCGACGAACAGCTGCTGGCTGATACAATCCATATCATAGAGGAGAACATGGGCGATGCGAAGTTCAATGTAGATGACCTGAGTGTGAAACTCTGTATGCATCGCACCAATCTCTATAAAAAGTTGCAGTTTATTACCGGAAAGACTCCTTCGCAGTTCATCCGCATGATGAGACTGAAGCGTGGTAAGCAGTTGCTGAGCCGTGGCAATGTGCTGATTTCGCAGGTTGCCTACGAGGTAGGCTTCAATGATCCTAAGAAGTTTTCCCGATATTTCAAGGAGGAATTTGGAATGTATCCAAGTGAATATGCCAAGGAGATGGAGCGAAGGGGGTAGCGTGCTTAGCCAAATTTAAAGTTCAACTTAAGAAATTGAGAATGAAACAAAAGCAGGAGTCTCCGGGAGGAGATTCCTGCTTTATGGTTGTTATTGAAAAAGTATTGTTGTAAAGCCCTAAGATTAAGAGTAGCGGATAATCTGACCTGGAGTCAGCTTCTTATCCTTCTTGTAACCGTTGAGGCGGCAAATCTGATCTACTGTTACACCACGCTTCTCGGCGATGGAATTCAGAGTCTCACCATACTTAACCTTGTGGTAAAGCTTCTCGCCACCAGCGTTGGCATTGTATCTGCCCACTTCGCCACCATTAACCTGCTCACGGGTGTAACCACCATTACCAATCTTGCCACGAGCTGCATTGGCATCTGCTGACTCACGCTCGTAAGAGTCGCGACGGAAATCGTAGAAATCGCCTGTAACGTCCTGATTGCGGAAATCGAACATCAACGCAGGGTTGAGGGCTACACCGCAAAGACGAGTCTCGAAGTGAAGGTGAGAACCGGTACTACGACCTGTATTACCTCCCAAACCAATCACATCGCCTGCTCTTACCTCCTCGTTCTCAGAAACGAGCTGCTTAGAGAGGTGACCGTAGATGGTCTCCAAACCATTATTGTGACGGATTACGATGTACTTACCATAACCACCACCTTCATATCTTACAATGCGAACTTTGCCTGAGAAGGCAGCGCGGATTGTGTCGCCAATATAAACCTTGATGTCCATACCTTTATGTTGGCGGCCAAAGCTTGCACGGTAACCGAAGTTACTTGTGACAACGCGACTTGGAGTTGGCATGCAGAAATGACGGAGGTCGATACGGAAGTGCTCTGGAAGCGCAGTCCGGCGGTGAGCATACTTGTTGGAGAAATCCTGATACAACTCTGCTGAAGGATTCTCTCTATCTTCCATCATTCGATAATGAGATACTGCTAATGTGTCTATCGACTTCATGCGATGGTCAACTGGTGCCTGACGGGCAAGCAAGTCTTGACCAAATGACGGCACGGTTGTTAACGCCAACAATGCCACTACGGAAATCTTCTTTATTTTCTTTTTTAAACTCATACTTTTTAATTAATATTCTTTTTAGGTTCGTCACCATTGAAATGAAATCATAAATGAAATTCCACTACAAAACACCTAAGTAAAAACCCCTTATGTGTGTGACTTTGTTAAATAGACTTTGCAAATATATGAAAAATATTTCAGTCTGCCAAGGCCATTAACACGAATAAGGGGATATTTAACGCGAAAAGTTGATGTTTAACTTTTGTTAAGAAGAAACCTTTCTTGATTTAAATCAATTTTACAGTATTCTGTTTTTGCAAAATTATGCAGGCTTCTTACGAAAGTATTTGCATTTTCTATTGAAATTACTTTCATTCCTTCATGAAGCCTCTTTCATTCCTTTATGAAGCCTGTTTCTTTCCCTCATGAAGCCTTTATCGTTTTTTCACGATAAATTCTGTGCTTTTTCTTTCAGCATTCGCAGCAGGGTGACGGCTGGAGAGTGACCTATAAAGATGATTCGCTTGACTTCCGGACTTGTAAAGCGGAGGCATTTCTGATAGGCCTGATACAGTTCACCGAGATTGATGGTGAACTCCTTGCCGGAACTTTCCCGGATGCCTATCAACATCTTGGCTGTAAGGTGGATACGGATGTATCGGATGCCTGTAGCTGTCTCTATCTCCGTGATGCCTTCCAGAAGTTCTTTCATCTGTTCTGGCGTGAGGGGCGGTCTGTCTTCTGTCACCATGGAGCGCTTTCTTCCTCTACGGCGAGGGGCATCTGTGGATTCTGTGCCTTCTGATGTCTGTGTGTCCGTTTCCTGCTTTCCGATTTCTTCTGCATCAAAAAGGAAGCCTTCTTCTATATTGTTTTTCTCCTTCATCTCTTGATTCCTTTTTATCTCTGATTTCTTTCTCAGTTATTCTCTTTTTAATCCCGGTCATGGTTTCCCCTAACTGATTGCAGCCCAATTGATATGGGTTTTCTTCATTTCTTTCAGTCGGTTCCAGAGCAGGGCATTCTGAGGCAGGTTGCAATGTGGGTCGGCATCGATGATGGTCTGTGCTTCTGTGCGTGCCAACTGTACAATCTGTCCGTCTCTTGCAATATTGGCTATCTTCAGGTCGAAAGCCATTCCGCTCTGTTGGGTTCCTTCCAAATCGCCCGGTCCTCTGAACTTGAGATCGGCTTCGGCGATGCGGAATCCATCGTTCGTATCACACATGATATCAATGCGTTTGCGGGTTTCCTCCGACAACTTATAGCTGGTGACGAGGATGCAGTAACTCTGGTCGCAACCTCGTCCCACTCTGCCTCTGAGCTGGTGGAGTTGGGCAAGTCCGAAGCGCTGTGCATCGAGGATAACCATCACGGAGGCATTGGGCACATTCACACCCACTTCTATCACGGTGGTGGCTACCAATATCTGCGTCTCGCCCTTCACGAAATGCTCCATTTCTTCTTCCTTCTCTGCCGGTTTCATCTGTCCGTGTACCTTGCTGAGGCGGAACTCCGGGAAGGCTTCCTTCAGCGTTTCAAATCCTTCCTCTAAGTTCTTGAGGTCGCTCTTTTCGCTCTCCTTGATCAGCGGGAAGACGATATAAACCTGTCTGCCCATATTGATCTGACGGCGGATGCTCTGGTAGAGGCTGGTCAACTGGTTGTCAAACTTATGCAAAGTCTGGATGGGTTTTCTACCTGGCGGTAGTTCGTCTATCACACTCACGTCGAGATCGCCATAGATGGTCATCGCCAAGGTTCTCGGGATAGGCGTGGCGGTCATCACCAATACATGAGGCGGATTCTCGCTCTTTGCCCATAGGCGGGCACGCTGGGCAACTCCGAAGCGATGCTGCTCGTCGATGACTGCTACGCCGAGATGGGCGAACATCACGGGGTCTTCGAGGATGGCATGTGTGCCCACCAATATCTGGACATCTCCACGTATCAGAGCATCGAGCACTTCCTTGCGCTTTTTTCCCTTCACCATACCCGTGAGCAGTTCCACCCGGATGTCCATCCCTTTGAGAAATTCACGGATGGTCTGCAAGTGCTGTTCGGCAAGGATTTCGGTAGGAGCCATCAGACAGGCCTGATAACCGTTGTCGAGGGCGATGAGCATGGTCATCAGCGCCACGAGAGTTTTACCAGAACCCACGTCGCCCTGCAGCAACCGGTTCATCTGTCGGCCGCTGCACATATCGGCACGGATTTCATGCATCACCCGTTTCTGTGCGCCCGTGAGTTCGAAAGGAAGATGGTGGGCATAGAAATCATGGAAGATGTCGCCGATGCGGTTGAAGATGTAGCCACGGTATTTGCGCCGCTGGTCGCTCGCGTACCTTAATATATTAAGTTGCACATAGAAGAGTTCCTCAAACTTGAGTCGCACCTGTGCTTTCTGCATCTCCTGATGGGTATGTGGATAGTGGATGAAGCGGAAGGCTTCATCGCGGGAAATCAGATGCAGGCGGGAGGTGATGGAGTCGGGTAATGTCTCGGGCAATTGAGGAAGCAGTCCTACCAAGGTCTTGGTGAGCTTCTCAATGGTGCGGGAGGAGAATCCGTACTTCTTCATCTTTTCGGTGGTATTATAGAAAGGTTGCATTCCCATTTCTGAAATCTGCAGGTTGCTGGCATCATCCATGTCGGGATGGGCAAACTGATAGCGGCCGCCAAAGAGGGCTGGTTTGCCGAAGACGATGTATTCGGTACCTACATGATAGGTCTTGAGAATGTACTGGGAACTGCGGAACCAGACTAAATCGACCACGCCGAAGCCATCGGAGAAATGGGCAACAAGACGCTTGTTGCGTTTGCCAGTATCAAACTCCTCGTAACTTAGTATTCGGCCTTTGATCTGGACATAAGGCATGTCGGGGGTGAGTTCGCTGATGTGGAAAATCCTCGAACGATCTACATATTTATAAGGGTAGTATTCCAGCAAGTCACCATAGGAGTTGATACCGAGCTCCTTGCTCAGTATCTCTTTCTTTTTGGGTCCTACGCCGGGCAGGAACATGATGTCTTGGTCTAAAATACTACTCATATTTTTAAGTGAAGAGAGAAGAATTCTCTTGTTCTTATTCTGATAACAATGCTTCAGCGATCTTGATGTCGAATGGGGTGGTGATCTTGATGTTCTCTCTATTTCCATCCACCATCGCTACCTGACAGCCGAGACTTTCTACAACGGATGCATCGTCGGTAAACTGTTCCTTGTAACCCTGGTTGAAGGCCTGTTTTGCCAAACTGATGTCAAAGGTCTGTGGAGTCTGCACGATGCGATAATCATCACGGAGCACATTCTTGCCACCGCCACGCTTGTCAATATATCTCAGGGTTTCAGTCACCGCATAGACAGGGATGGCTGCATATTCCTCGCGTGCCGTCTCGTAGCATTCGCTGATGACGTCGATAGAGACGAATGGGCGCACACCATCATGGATTCCTACCACACCGTCCTCACCATCGGGGATGAGTGCAAGTCCGTTTTTCGAAGACTGGAAGCGGGTGTCGCCACCATTGGCAATCTGATGTTTGATATCGAAATGATGCTCCTCGCAGAGCTGGTGCCAGTATTCCTGCTGGCTTTCCGGCAATACCAAGATGATATTCAGATGCTCATCGTATTCATGAAAGCGCTCGATGGTGCGCATCAGGATAGGCTTGCCTGCTACAGGCAAGAACTGCTTGGGAATCTCACTTCCCATGCGGAGCCCTTTGCCCCCGGCTACTATAATTACGTAATCCATATTTTTCTTTTTACTTGCTCTTCATGAGATGATCATACATCATTCCGTCCTGCAGGGCAGCCACGGTTTCCTTGCTCACGAAATAACTCAATATCTGGTAGGCATAAGGAAGGATGGCTGCAGGACCTTCACCTGTAATCACATTGCCATCTTCCTGGAAGAGGGTGCCTGTATATTCTGTGCTGGCATCGAAATACTGTTCGAAACCAGGATAGCAGGTAGCTTTCTTGCCGTCGAGGATGCCTGTGCTGGCCAATACCATAGGCGCTGCGCAGATGGCACCAACACGTTTGCCTGCCTTGTGCTGGGCGATGAGTGCCTGGCGTACTCCCTCGTGCTCATTGAGGTTGGTGCTGCCCGGCATTCCACCAGGAATCATCAGCATATCGGCATCTTCAAAACTCTCAACATCCTCGAAACGGAGGTCGGCCTTGATGGTAACTCCGTGGGAAGTTTCCACAAATTCACTACCGGTAACGCTGACCGTCTTGATATCTACGCCCCCTCTGCGGAGGATGTCAACAGGAGCCAAACCTTCGATTTCCTCGAAGCCATTGGCAAGAAATTCATATACCTTTGCCATAATTTTATCTTTTTTGTTGAATAATTCGATAAATAATATTATTTTTGCAACTGCAAATGTAATCATAATATTCGAGATTACAAAATTATTGGTCATACAACTGGTAAAATCAACAGAAATTATAGACTTATGAGTGTTTATGTAGAAATTTTCGAGGATTTTCAGAAGGGTTTGCTTACCTCTTTCTATCAGAAGATGTATGCAGAACTCATGGTCTATGCCTCTCGGTTATTAGGTGCTGAGTTTGCTTTCTTAGCAGAAGATTGTGTGCAGAATGCGGTCTATAATACTTTCCGAAAGAAAAACGCTTTCAGCAGTTCCAACCAATGGAAGAACCATATCTATATTTGTGTTCACAATGAAGTGATGAGTGTCTTGCGCAAAGGCAAGGCTAAAAGCAACTATCTGACTACGTTGGAGGAGGAAAAGGAAGATTTCCTAACGGGGATTATTGAGCAAGAAACGACAACGATGCTCTATGATGCCATCCATCGTTTGCCCGAAAAATATCAGGAAGTATTCAATATGAGTTTTGTGGAAGGTATGAAAAATGCTGAGGCAGCTAAGGCCTTGGGCATAGCCGATGTGTCATATAAAAAGCGCAAGGCTCGTATGTTAGAGCTCTTGCGCCATGATTTAAAGGGAGAGAATGGAGAAAAACTGATGATGATTTTATTGATGTTTGCCCATTAGTTTTTCTCTATTTTCTATGTATTAATAGTTTTGGGTCAATGTGGGGTTATATCTGACAGCATTGCTTGGGAATGGGAGAACCCATAATGAAGATTCTGGGGAGATGCTGTAGCTTCCTAAGTCTTCGCCCAAGTTACGGGTGATGGTTTGCTTGTAGCTCTCCTCGCTGTTCCAGCGTTTGCAATCGAAGAAGTTTTCGTAAGACCCTAAGCATTCGATCCATTTTGCCTTTTGCAAAAGTTGCATCGCTTCTTTTTCGCTCATGCCTCCTTCGTCATAGAGGTCTGTGAAATTTTGGCAGTCTTCTACTCTCATGTTTCTTACTTTATCTACCAAAGCTAATCCTTCGCGTATTTTTCCTGTTCGGATGAGGCATTCCGCAGCTAAATAATAGGTTCGGTCGGCATTAATACCATAGGCAGTGGTGCAAGCAGTCGTTGCGAAACAACTGGCGCAACCATTGATTCCTGCCGTCATCTGTCCGAACATTTCGCTCCATCCCATGCTGTCATAATTTCTCACATAATCTCCATTCTCAAACTTAGCCATGGTTTCCAAGGAGGCTGTTTCCATAAATGGGCAGATACGAGCGGTGGCTCTGACTATCAAATAATTGTTGGGACTGTCTTCTGCTACAACCCATGCCTCATTGTCGGCAGTGGTGCTGCGATCTTCGATTTGACCGTTCAACTGTAAGGCAGCCTGAGCGTAAGGCAGGGCTTCTTGGTATTTCTTCATTTGGAAGAGAACCTTGGCACGAATAGCGTTTCCTGTAGCCTGACTTGGATGGGTAACGTCAGTTGCTGTTTTGGGAAGCTGGGCGATAACCTCGTCAGAACAGTCGGCGAGGATATGGTCGTAGGTGTCTTGCAAGTTGAGCTTTTCCTTTCTTTTGCTCACATCTATGTCGGTTACGTATGGCACGCCGCCTTTTTTTGAGGCTGTGGCTGGGTCATATTGTGCGGCATAGATGTTGACGAGCAGATAGTGGAAGTAGGCTCGCAATACTTGTGCCTGTGCCTTGATGGTGGCTCTCGTGCGGTTGTCGCCAGAGGCATCGTCGGCTTTGTCCAAAATGACGTTCATATAGTTGATGTACTTGTAGAGAGCCTCGTACCTTGCGTCTTGTTGTGACAAGGTTGCGCGGTCAACTTTTTCGTCGTATGTCAGGTAGGCGTAATTGAGTGTCTTGGTCTGAGACAACATTTCGCTTACTGATTCGGAGCCTCCCAACGACTCGTCACAGATAAGTCCTAAGTCGGAGAATGGCATGATCATGAGATCATACTCTTGGTTGAGCAATAATGCCAAGTCATCTACAGTTTCGAGCGTGGTCTGCCCTTTTGGAGTTATCTCCAACTTGTCATCGCAGGCGGTGAACGCCAATGCGATACAAGTTATGTATATGAATTTTTTGATGGTCTTTCTCATTGTTCTTATTTTTTTGAATTTGAAGGATAGACATTAGAAGTTTACGAACAGGCTCATCGTGTAACTACGTGGAGTCTTTTTTAGATCCATTCCTGAAACAGGGTCGTTGGCCTCTGGGTCTATGTTCCATTTGTTGCGTGTCCAGGTGGCGATGTTGTTCATCTGGAAGCGGAGACGGAGTTGGTTGATACCCAACCTGTGACAGATGTCTTGTGAAAAGTTGTAACCCAATACGATGTTACGTAGCTTCATGTAGTCGGCATGGACAACGTTGGTGTCCATGTATTGTGGATTGCCTATGACATTGACTGTACCAAGGTAACCGTTGGCAGGGTAGAGCGTTTTGTCGGCTGAAGTCCAATAGTTGAGGTAGGCGGATGGAATGACATTTACCAGGTTGTCATATCCTACTGCTCTACCTTCGGAAGTCCAGTCGTTTACCTTAGCTCTCATGTAATGTCCTCCATAAAAGGCGAACATGGCAGAGAGGGTGAAGCCACGATAGGTAAATTCGGGAGTAAAGTTCGCAGTAATCTTAGGGTCGAGACCACCACTGAAAACGACATCGTCTGGTGTAAACTCACCATTGGCTATATCCGAAGAGTGGACTTCGCCATCGGCACCACGCCATTTGAAAGACTGGGTATTCCCATCTACCTCCATGCCTTCGTATCGGTAAGAGAACAAGGAGTGGATAGGGTAGCCCTTGTGTAGGGTTGTGGTATATAATGCTTCCTGTCCCGATGCAGCCTCATGGCTTACGTGGGTTACCTTGTTCTGGTTATATGCCAAGTTGAAACTTGCGTTGATTCCGAAGTCGTTGCGACTACGTGCTGGCAAGATGATGCCATCCAATTGTAATTCTACACCCTTGTTGGTGGCCTTTCCGTTGTTGATGGTCAATTGGTTCCAACCTGTTGTCGGGTCAAGGTCGGTGATGGTGAGCAAGTCGCTTCCCTTCTTGTGATAGAAATCCAACGAACCGTTGAGTCGATTGTTGAGCATGGCGAAATCTATACCGAAGTTGAAGGAAGAGGTCTTCTCCCATCTCAACTGGTCGTTAGGTGGTGTGTTTAGGGTTGCCACCTTGTTGCCGTTGATTTGGTTGATACCGATGTTGGCAGTCAGGTATGAGGAAACGGATTGGTCGATGTTACCTGTCAGACCGTATGAAGTACGGAACTTCAGTACATTGAGCCATTTGATGTCCTTCATAAATTCCTCGTTGTGCGCATTCCAACTCAATCCTGCTGACCATAATGGACGTCCACGAAACTTAGGGTCTGTTCCGAATAGGTCTGCCTTGTCCAGGCGGCAAGACACGGATGCCGAGTATCGAGTGTCATAGACATAGCTTCCTGTGAAGTAGAGAGAGTAGAAACGATGCAAGGTTTCTGTTGTGCTGAAATCGTTACCTGTTGGTGCTCCATACATGTAGTAATTGGAACCCAATGCAGATAAGCTTCCCTTGATATCTACCAATTGACCGAAGTTCATCAGCCCTTGGTTGTTGGTCTGTGTCTGATCATCGTAGCCCATCAGAAGATTGCTATTGGTCTTGTATTTGGTCTGTCGATACTCAAAACCAGCCAAGGCACTTAGTTCATGCTTCTCTGCGAAAGTCTTGTTGAAGTCTGTCTGTAGGCGGAATGTGTAATATGCACCTTCTGCCGTGTTGGTCTGGAGCATACCGCCGTCTGGGATGTAGTGCTTTACGCCTGCATCGCTGCCTAAAGTATAAGGACTGACACGTTTGAGAGTACGACTAAGAGCATACATGTCTTCGTCTCCCTCATCATCATCTTCGTCATCTCCTCCATCTTCTGATGCGTTGTTACCGCTGGTATAGAGGTTGTAGAGGTTTCTCATATAGTAAGAGCTCCCTTCTCTATAGGCATCGTTTTTGTAATAAATGTCCTCGTACTGGAACTGTGCTGAGGCTGTCCATCCTGGAAGAATGTTGAAGTCAGCGTGGATGAAAGATCGGATGTTGGTTCGACGGGTATTGTTGAAGTTCATATTTACCTCTTCCAAAGGATTGTAGCTGGCATCCTTGAAACCGTATTCTGGATTTTGGAGAGCTTCCTCGCCCAGGTAAGTGTCTGCTTCCATTCTAGCCAAGGTGCCGTCTGCATTATACATGCTTTGATACGGCATGAAGGAATTGATGTCGCTCCATAAGTCTCCGATGTGTGTCTTGGAACGCTCACTCTGGATATTGGCTCCAAAGGTGAGATTGAGCCAATTGCTTGCTCTCAGGATTCCTTTGTAACTCAAGTTCAGGGCGTTGTTATGCTCCTTGACCATACCGTTGTTATCGGTCATGTAGTTCAAGGTAATGTTTGAGTTCAGTGATTTTCCGTTGGTTCTGATGGCGAGGTTGTACTGCTGGGTCACTTGGGCGCGTTCGTAGGCATCCTGCCATTCCTTGCGGTAGTTGTTCTTGCTCAAGGCATCAAGTTGATTCTGCAAGTCAGCGTCGCTCAGCACACCGCTATAGTTGTCCATCAATAAGCGGCTGACGATACTGAGGTTATGCTTGTTGTTGAGATAACTCTGTTGGAGAGAGTTGAACGCACTTGGATTTTCTGCGTTTTTCAGTCCATTGAAGTTATATTCCTCCAATTGTATGACTTCTGCAGCATTTGCCCAACGAAAGTTGTCGTAGTTGTATTTCTCGCTGATGCACAGGTCGGCGTTGAAGTCAATATCTACTTTTTGTTTTTGTGCTTTCTTGGTCGTGATAACAATGACACCATTGGAAGCCCTTGCTCCATAGATGGAAGCAGCGGCAGCGTCTTTCAGAATCGTGATGTTTTCTATGTCGTATGGATTGACAGACTCGATAGAGCCTTCTATAGGAAGTCCGTCAACAACGACCAAAGGGTTGGTCTTGGCTTGGAATGAGCCTATGCCACGGATGGCAAGAGAGGCTTCGCCATCTCCGTTGATGCCGTTTTTGTAAGAAACCAAGCCAGGTACTTTGCCCTCCAGGTTGCTAACGATGTCGCCCGTGTATCGCTCGTCCATGTCCTTGGCAGTGATGGTTTGGTAAGAACCTGTGGCATTCTTGCGCTTGATGTTCTGGTAACCAGTCACCAGAACATCGTTCATCATGATTTCATCGGTTTGCATGATGATAGTCACGTTTTTCCCCTTGATGCTGCGTGCCTTTACCACCTTGTCTTTCATGCCAATATAGGATAGGGCGATTTCTGGGTTTTTGCCTTCCACCATGATGGCAAACTGACCATCAATGTCTGTTGCCACACCGCTCTTGTAGCCTACCTGGCGGATGGTTACGCCAACAAGAGGCTCTCCATTCTCGTCGTTCACGAAACCCGTGACGAGCTTCTTGAAATAAGGGAGGCTCTTCTTGACCTGGCTGATGACAACGGTCTTGTCTACAATTTCGTAGTCTAACTCCGCATCTTCCAAGATGATGCGGTTGAGAATTTGTTGCAGGCTCGCATTGTAGAGACGGCAGTTAATGGTTCCCACATTCTTAATGACGTTTTTTTGATAGACAAACTCATAGCCTGTCTTTTTTCTTAGGTCATTGATGACCTTTTCGAAAGCAATGTTCTGGTAATTAACGGAATAGCTCTTTGCATTGCCTGCCAGTGGCAGTAAGGCAAAGATTACCGTCATCGTCCAGATAAGAATCTCTCTTCTCATAGCGATTTTTTTTATGTTAATACTCTATTTAGTTACTATCAGATGTTTGCCGTGAACTTTGAAATGGATGTTACCGCTCTTTTCCAGAATGGTAAGGGCTGTGGTAAACTTAGAGTATCGTGGGATGCTACCCATGAATTCTATCTTCTTCAAATCAGCGTTGGCAAAGTCGTACTCGAAGGAATACCAACGACTAAGCTCTTGCATAATTTCCTCCAAAGTCTGGTTCTCGAAAACAAATTTCCCCAGTCTCCAACTTGCAACCATTTCTGCATTGACGGACTTGACGTTCATGCTGGATGTCTGCTTGTCGAATTGTGACTGATGACCAGGACTGAGTAATACCTCGCTGTTGTTGCCTTTTCGGCTCAGGGAGATGCTTCCTTCCAACAAGGTGGTCAGTATCTTCTTGTCTTCCTTATATGATTTTACGTTGAATTGTGTACCATGCACAGTGACAAGTTGTCCATCGGTTTCCACCTTGAAAGGTCGGTTGCTTTCATGAGCCACTTTGAAAAAAGCTTCTCCTTTCACGATGACGCGCCGTTCATTTTCAGCGAATTTTTCAGGATAAATGAGTTGGGTCTCGGAATTTAGCCAGACCACCGTGCTGTCTTCGAGGACAATCTTGAACTCTCCTCCACGCGGAATGTCAAGGCACAACTGTTTTTGACTGCCGGTAATCTTGGCGATGGCTTTGTCCAGGAGGGATGGCTTTTCCTTGCCTACTTTCTCACCCAATGCGATTTGTCTTCCATTGGTGAGAGTCAGGATGGCCTTATTCTCGCCAGGCATGATGCCTTTATTGGTGGCAGGAGACAAGATAGCTGCCACTTCTTGTCGCTCCTTCTGCTCTTGCTTCGTCCACATCCATGCTGCGCTAAGGCTGATGATGGCAAGGAAGGAGGCGGCGATGCCCCAGCGATGCCATCTCTTGGATGGAGACGCTATGCGTTGGAGCATCTCTGCCTGTGGACGTTCTGTATTCACAAGCCTACGCTTTTGCAATTGCCTGTTGATGTATTGGTAGTCAAGCATACGCTGGTATAGCTTTTCATGCAAAACCTCTTCTTTTCGCCAAGCATTGAGTTCCATCTCTTCGTCGGAAGAGATGGAACCTATGATTTTCTTGAAGAGTAAGGCACTGATATGCTCGTTCGTATATTCCTCCATGGCGGCAATTTTGTCTATTTGATATGATTATTGATGTCTTCGATAAGTCCTGGATCTGAAGGACGTTTGGCATCAGGAAAGATGATATTCCCCTTGCTATCCAACATCAGAAACCGTGGAATGCCATTGATGCCCATCTGTTTCATCAATTTGTCTGCATCTGCTTGTGGCATGATATATTGAGACCAGTCAGGATTGTCTTTCTTTAGCTTGTTGAGCCAAGCCTGCTTGTTGGCATCAATGGAGATGCTGATGAACTGAATCTTGTCATTGCCCTTGTATTTCTCTACCACTTTTTCGAGGTGAGGAATCTCCTTGCAGCATGGACCGCACCAAGTTGCCCAAATATCTATATAGGTGAGTTTGCCATAGAGGGAACTCAATTTGCATGTCTTGCCGTCTGGTGTCTCTATCGTTGGATCGTATGGCAATGGCTTTCCGCCGAACAACTTCAGAGCAGTTTGTATCATGGGCTTGTACTTTGCAATCATTTCTGGATAATCCTTTGCCAGATTTTCGTAAGCCTTCCAGATGGTCTTGATATCGCCCGCTGGTGCCATCGAATAGCCATACATGAACATGTTGACGAGGAACTTCTTCACCTTGGGATTGGTTATCTTTCCCTCTATGTTCTGTATATTGGCAAGATAGCTCTTTGTGGAGTCGTTGGTCTCCTTGTATAGCAAATCCCACTGGTAGCCAAGCCAAGCGCTACTCAGATTGGTGGCTAAGTTGATGGAGTCGTTGGGGTCGATGTCCTTGACGGCATTGACATATTCTGGATAGTCTATGGTATGCTTCTTCTCATCGTATGAAAGATCCATGATGAGGCGAATCTTGTTCCAGGTGTACATACCTTCGCTCAATCTCTTGTAATAGTTGAAGTAAGGTTTGCCTTTGAGTTTCTGAAGTTCTTTCATCACATGGGCATTATCCTCTTCGAGGATTTTGCGATACTCTGCGTTGGGCTTTGCATCCTCTGGGTCTGGTGACCAGTATTTCATCATGTCGTATCCTTGGGTGTAAGTGTTGTAGAAACGGCTGATGTCTGCGTTGTCCCCGCTGATTTTCGCCTCAAGCTTTCCTTCCTTGTTGCGGAAGATGGTGATTTGTGCAGTCTTTCCTTTCTCTAAGTGGACGCCAAAGATGTCATTGTCGGCTTGGATGATAATGTCCTGTTCTTTGCTTGGGATGGGACCATCATAGATAAAGTTGCCTTTGGCATCTCTTTCGATGTCTGTATTGACGGCTTCCAACATGTTTCCGTCTGGATAGTAGGTAATCATCATGTCGCTGATGCTGTCTGCCTTTACCATTCCTTTCAATAGTTGGGCATGCATGGAGACAGAATAACTAAATAAGCCGAAAATGACGGCTGCAAGTTTCATTTTATTCATAATTTTATGGATTTAATTTCTTGTTAATACGCAAAGGCTGTAAAAAGGTATCAAAAGAATAGTAACTTTTTTGAGAAATCATAGAATAAATGGAAGTTTTTTCCATATAGTTGTTGACTTTTCGATAAAAAACATTACTTTTGCAAGTAAATTTATTATGAACAGATCTTATTGTTATGGCAGAACAACATTTGAAATTTGCAATATTTGGCAATGAATACCAGGCTAAGAAGTCGGTTTCCATCGAAACTATCCTGGCTTTTCTGGAAAAGAAGAAGGCTGAGATCTATGTAGAAAATGCTTATTACGACTTTCTCGTGCGCGACCTCCATCTGGATGTGAAGGTGGCGGGTGTCTTCGAGGATTACAACTTCGATGTGGATTACGTCATCTCCATGGGCGGCGACGGAACCTTCCTCAAGGCTGCCAGCAAGGTGGGAGCGAAGGGGACTCCTATCATCGGTATCAACATGGGCCGATTGGGATTCCTGGCTGATGTGTTGCCAAGCGAAATAGAGACTGCACTGGACAGCCTCTATGCCGGGGAATGCCAGATAGAGGAACATGCGGTCATTCAGGTAGAGGCGAGGGGAGGCATATTGGCTGGCAATCCTTTTGCCCTCAATGATATTGCCGTTTTGAAGCGTGATGATGCTTCCATGATTTCCATCCGTACTCATGTGGATGGGGAATTCTTGGTTACCTATCAGGCGGATGGTCTGATCGTTACCACGCCTACGGGTTCTACTGCCTATAATCTCTCCAATGGCGGACCTATCATCATCCCGCAGAGTGGAAGTCTCTGCCTCACTCCTGTTGCTCCGCACAGTCTCAATATCCGTCCTATCGTAATCAATGATACGGCTGAAATCCAACTGGACATCGAGAGCCGCAGCCATAATTATCTCGTGGCTATCGATGGTAGAAGTGAGCGCATGACGGAGGAAACCAGTCTTGTCATCCGCAAGGCTGCGCATTCTATCAAAATCGTGAAGCAGCGCAACCAGCGTTATTTCTCTACGCTGAGAGAGAAACTGATGTGGGGCGCTGACCAGAGGGAAAGATGAATTTAAGTGAAGAGTGAAGAGGGAAGAGTGAAGAATTCAAATGCTTAGATGGATGAAGATATTCAAGGTTCCAAAGTTTAAGTATGATGCCAAGACCTTGCTGATTTGGCTTTGGCAGGCATGGCGGGGCAACCAGTTGCAGGCTGTCCTCAATGCTTCCGTGGGTTTGCTCTCGGTGGGAGTGAGTCTGGCACAGGTTTGGGCGGTTAAGCGTGCCATAGATGTTGCATCTCATGTGGTGGAAGGCGATATTTATTGGGCTGTTGCTCTCATGGGCTTCCTGATTCTTGCCGACTTCGCCCTGAATGTTTCTTCCATCTGGATTCGTAATCTCTTGGGCATCAAGGCGCAAAACCGTATGCAGCAGCGCATGCTCGATCGTATCCTCCGTTCTGAATGGCACGGTAGGGAAAAGATGCATTCGGGAGATGTGCTCAACCGACTGGAGACGGACGTGAGCAATGTGGTGAATTTCCTGACGGAGACCATCCCGAATACGCTGAGCGTATTAGCGATGTTTCTCGGTGCCTTCTTCTATCTTTTCTCGATGGACAAGGTGCTCTCTATCGTTATCGTCATCATGATTCCGATTTTCTTGGCTTTCTCCAAAATCTATGTGGGAAAGATGCGCCAACTGACCCGTCAGGTGCGTGATTCAGACAGTAAGGTGCAGAGTGTGCTGCAGGAAACTATCCAGCATCGTATGCTCATCAAGACCTTGGAGAAGGATGATGCGATGGTGGATAAACTTGAGAATACACAGAAGGAATTGCGTGGACACGTGGTGAAGCGTACGATGTTTAGCGTGTTCAGTAATCTGATAGTCAACTTCGGTTTTGCCTTAGGTTATCTCGTGGCTTTCCTTTGGGCGGCCATTCGTATGAGTGCCGGCAGTCTGAGCTTCGGAGGCATGACGGCTTTCCTGCAGTTGGTCAATAAGATACAGGTTCCGGCAAGAAACCTTACCAAGTTGGTTCCTGCCTTCGTGAGTGTCTTAACGGCAGCAGAGCGACTGATGGAACTGGAGGAAAATCCGCTGGAGGAACAGGGAGAGCCAATCCTGATTCCTTCGCCTTGCGGCATCCGATTGCAGGATGTCTGCTACAGTTATAAGTTGGCTGAGGCTTCTCCTGAGGAAAAAATCTTGTATCAGAACCAGCCATTGGACAAGACGAATATCATCAATCATCTGAGTTTTGATTTCCGTCCGGGCAGCTGTACGGCTATTTTGGGAGAAACGGGTGCAGGAAAAACTACGCTTATCCGTCTGCTTTTGGCCTTGCTCCGTCCTCAGCATGGAAAAGTTGAGATTTATCATTCGTCGAAAAAGCAGGGAGAACTGTCGCCTCGCCACCGTTGCAACTTCGTATATGTTCCTCAGGGCAATACCCTGATGAGTGGAACCATCCGTGATAATCTGAGATTAGGCAAGTTGAATGCAACTGATGAGGAGATGCAGGCAGCCTTGCATACGAGTTGTGCCGACTTTGTGATGGAATTGCCACAAGGACTCGATACGGTTTGCAGCGAGCAGGGAGGAGGTTTGAGTGAAGGACAGGCACAGCGTATTGCCATAGCCCGAAGTCTGTTGCGCAATCGCAGCATCATGCTTTTTGATGAGGCTACGAGTGCATTGGATCCAGAAACCGAGCGTCAACTCCTTCAGAATATCTTGGCTTCGCATGATAAGACCGTTATCTTCATCACGCATCGCCCTGCCGTAGTAGATTATTGTGATCAGGTATTGAAAATAGAGCGCACCCCGAGATAGAACGTATTTGAAGCAGTCAGGTAAGCGACCGCTTCTTTGCGAAGTGGATTTATATTCAGTATGCATGAGAAGATTGGGTGTGCCTAAGTTGTAGGAGTAATAACCATCTTGGGCTCACCAATTTCCTCTTTGAGGTATTCGTAAATGTAGAGCGGACTTTGAATATACAATCCAGTCTCTGTATCTGTTAGTTTTTTGTAAATTTTGGAATTATAAATGGTATCGAAAGCATCAAGTATATTCATGCCATAGTCTTCTTGTAGAAGGGAAACGATTTTTTCGACATCACAATTTATAATAAACTCTATTTTATTGTCGTTTTGTTTCATAATCTTTTCAGTTTTGAGATTGCCTTTTCTGTTCCGAAAAAATATTGTCTGTTTAACTTCTTAAATTCTAATCGTTTTACAAGTTCTTCAATAGTTATGAAATGCATCATAAACAAGTTGATTTGAAAGACAACACCATCGTCAGCAATAGGACCAACAACTACATCGTAATTGTGTGTGTACTTGCCTCTTGCATTTCTATTGGCAACAATAAATTCTGCCCATTCGTTTGATATTCCGTCAAAGATTTTTATACTCAATTCTTCTGACGAAAGAAGTTTCTCGTCAAATTCATATTCTTGTATTATGGGGGAGCCTTTATCTTCGAATTTTGCACGTCTGATAGCCATATCTACCGCTTGCTGCTTAATGTCTGTCAGATAGAATCCACGCCCAAAGTCCTTGTTGGGTTTACATTTTTTGAAATCTATTTCTGAGAAATCAATATTAGTACCATGGTATAGTTTCATCAGATAGTTCCTCCGTATCTTCTGCTAATGGTTTGTATATCTTCAAGAGCATCATTTAATGAGAGTGTGTGCTCTGCAGCATAACATTCGTCAAGAAATGCCAAAGCCTTATGCTCCTTTAAGTAATTGAAAGACATGCTTGCTGGCATTCCGAACTTTCGTCCGAATTCAACAATACACATATTTATATATCTTATTTTATCCATATGCGATCCTCCATATAAAGTTTTTGCAATTCTGCCGCAAATTTACATTTTTTTTATGTAATCACCAAGTTTTATGCCAAGAAACGTTCTTTGTTTCATTCCTTTTTCGTCAATTTACACTATGTAGTCAACTAAATATAGGAAACTACAGTTCCAGATATGCCCTTCAAGCGGTCCCTCGATGAACACGTGATGGGGAACTGGTGAACAAGAGACGAGCAACGAGGGATCACGAGGCGGGCAACGAGTGCCCAAACCGAGAACCACAATTTGGGCAATATATCTTTGACTTTATAAAATAGCAAAAGAGGTATTGCCCGAAAACGCTTTTTGGGAATACCTCTTTTAAACCTAAAACAAAACCAACTAACTAATAAAAATTGTATGCCTAAACTAAACTCTATTTGTTATATTCTGCTGTAACATCCTTTACTTTATGTTTACTGCTTTCACTGGTTGCTTCGATTTCGAAGTATGCAGTGTTGGTGATTTCTTTTGCATCTATATTTAGCTCCCAAGTCTGTACCTTCGTCATTGTTCAGGTTCTGGAGTTGGGGTAGGAATTGGCTCTGGAATATCAGGGTCGTTGCTACTTGAACAAGCTCCGAGAGTAAGTGCCATTGTGGCGAGGAGGGGTGAAATATAATTTCTTCATGTTAATATACTTTTGCTTGTTAATCTATTTTTATCGTAGGTTTGTATTGTTATTACGGTGGCAAAGATACGATAATTTTGATTAGCCTGTATCATTAATTGATGCAAATCAAGTGAATAAACCGTGCAAACGTTTGCACAAATTGCTCATGGCATAAAGTGAAATTACATCTACATGATGACTGACTCTATGGCTTCTTCAATTCCACTTTTCTTTTCGGTTTGAATAACCCAGCCAAACTTCTTTGCCAGTTCCTTTAATAAGTTGAAGTCAACTTGCGGAACAGTTATTGTTGTTGTTATTTTATTTATAGCTACATCCATATTGCTTTACTTTAATGTTATTTCTAATTTGCCGCAAAGTTACGACTTTTCCTCGTAACTTCCAAGGTTTTTGGGTAAAATGTAGGGATGGTGATAAAGAAAAATAGGCGACTCCGGAATGGAGAGTCGCCTATTGAATATTGTTGTTTCGATGATGAAACAAAGGATTATTTATTCTTTACTGATTTCCTCAATCTGCTTTATCATTTCGTCATTGGTCTTTTGCATCTTTCGGTATATCCACCATGCAGCAACTACACCAATGAAGGCTCCTGTGCCACCACCATAGAACACAAACCACATGCCAGTATCGGCATTTATGGCAATGAGATGAAAGCCTATTTCTATTAATAACCATATGCTCATGACTATTGTGGCTGTCAACATTAGTTCAGTGCCACACGGTATATATGGTGCTACGGTTGCGACGAACAATGTCGGTGAATTGTTGTTCGTTTTCTTTCATAATTTATGTCTTATTTGGTATTTCCTTTACTCTTTAGACTAAGGGTTGGAATGGTTTGCTACATGAAAAAGAAAAAATGTTTTTAATAGGTATAGACAGTTTGGGTCGAGCGCACTTCGCCCGACCCACTTATAATTATTATTACAGTTCGTTAATCCACTTGGTTATTGTCTCCAGCACTTCTGGAGCAATAGTTTCTTCTATTTGCTGATATTCCACAACGCTGCCAGTTGAGCAATGTTGGAACAGATGGTTTACACCATCAATCTTCTTTATAGTGTGCTTGCAGTTGGAGAGTCCAGTTTCAAGTATAGTTGTATTGGCGGCGCAGTCCACTTGAGTGTCTTTTGTGCCGTTAAGTGCCAACACTGGACATTTTATCTTGGACAACTGCTTGCCAGCATCTATAGTTATGAAATGGCGTATGTATGGCGAGTTGGCTTGCTCTAATGATCTCTTTAGGATAGGCTTTAAGTTGTCTGGCACTCCGTCGATGGTTATCTCACTTGTCTTCTTGCCATTTGCAATCTCGTTGAGAATATTTGAAATGGTAGCGCAGTAGGAATCAACCATATCCTTAGGCAAATTTATGGCAGACATAGCTTGGCGGTTCTGCATCACGAGAGTTTCTTTACCAGATATAGCCATGCCAGCGAGCGACACAATGAAGTCGGCTTTGCCTTCAGCTGCAAGCATCATGGCTATTGTGCCGCCCTCGCTATGTCCTAATATTCCAACCTTGTTGAAACGCTTGCGCAATAAAGGTAAGGCAGATGCGGCATCTTGGAGGAAATCGGCTGTTGTGAATTGACCGAAATCAATATTCTTGTCATTCCATCCACGGTCGTCATAACGTAAGGAAGCAATGCCTTGACGGGCTAATGCATCTGCAATTACGGCAAAGGGTTTATGTTCAAACAGTTCTTCGTCACGGTTCTGCTGTCCGCTACCAGTAACCATCAGCACTACGGGAGTCTGCTTAGAATAGTTTTGTGGTAGGGTGAGGGTACCGTTGAAAGTGTATCCTGCATTTGTGAAGCTTATGTTCTCTTCCTTATATGGGAACGGAGCAACCGGAGTTTGCGGACGTTTAACTATAAGTTTGCCGGGCTTTAGTGTAAGAGGTATGGGGAAACCATTTTGGGTGTATGTACCTTTAATTTCGCCATTCTCCATCTTTCCTTCAAATGTGGCTCCAATCATCGCAACCGAAACCTTTATTGTACCGTCGTCCTTAATAGTCTTCTCGGCTGGTATTCCTTTAGCACCTTGCGAAGGCGAATCCATGGTGCAGCCGTCGCCAGAGAAGTTGAATACTAAAGGCAGCTTAGTTCCCATTATGTTTAGTTCGCCGTTCCATGCTCCTTCCTGTGCATTGGCTGCAAGTGAGGCAAGCGCAACAAACACTGTTGTGATGATTCTTGTAGCTTTCATAATTGTATGTATTAATGGATTTTACTCTATGCCGATTGGTTTAGAAGAGGTGGTCCTTAATTCCGCAACA
>ENA-ORRX01000020-ORRX01000020.1-human-gut-metagenome-genome-assembly--contig:-NODE-20-length-55435-cov-10.6644_pt1 | contig 55435 bp, 43 predicted proteins | sample MGYA00242186_ERZ509153 | MGnify/ENA primary metagenome ERZ509153 (study PRJEB26280, sample SAMEA2338643) | human gut metagenome | biome: human gut; feature: human-associated habitat; material: faeces... | reverse complement strand
GGTTAAGTGTAACCTTGTCAAGCTTAGTGATGGCAGAAGAAAGACCACCAAGAGTGAGATTCACATTCAGCTCGATTTCGCCATCCACCTCAGCACTTTTCAGGCTCTTCACAGCAGCATCCGTACCATTATATACGAACATCTGTTGCTTAGGAGAGACAAAACTGAGATGAGTACCAGCAGCACGGGTTCCCTTGGCAGCAGAACTGGTGTTCAAGGTAATCGTATGGTTATAAGATCTACCAGACAAGAAAATAGGAGAAATCCGAGGAGAAGCTGTAGAAGCATCAGTACCTGTCAACTGGAACAGATAATCGCCGTTTGCGGCAATCTTCACACTACCATTCTCTTCGAGTTCCAGAATATCAGACAAAGGAATGTTCATGGTAGAACTGGCAGGTATTTCCAATTCACCACCACCAAATCCCATTGTAGCATCAATCTGGTCAAAATCATAATCGTCATTTGTACACCCGGTTACCAAGAAACCAGCCGTCAATAAAGACACAAGTAACAAACTTGCTTTCATTTGTTTTTTCTTCATAGTTATTAATATTTGATAATTAAAGAACTTCAAAATCATGAAAAGAACTTACATAAGTTAAAAAACATTTGCAAATGTAGCATATTTTTATAAAAAAACATGTAAAATAATCGGTAATTTTTCGCTCAATTCGTCAATTTATACGCAAGACATTGTTTTTTCACGAATATTTCCACCTGAAAAATCTGTTGACTGCGCTGATACGGTTTGTTTTTTAGGAAAAGTCCCACAGATTTCACCATAGTTTTGATGAGATTATAAAGACTCTTGCTGATATCATAAAATCCCACAGATTTGCATAGTTCCCATATAGACCGTTGTTTTTTTAAGTCCCACAGATTTCACAGATTTACACAGATCTTAGATAAACCTCGCAGAGATTATAAAGTTCCACAAATTACACAGATCTTTTGAAGCAAAAAAATCTGTGAAATCTGTGGAATCTGTGGGACCTTTTTATGTATCCTTTCTGGTGGTTGCCGTTACCAATTCTCCAAAACACGATTTTAGTCGCTGTAAATCAGCCACTTGCAAATTCTTGTCTCGTGGCTATTGTTCATCATGAAGACTATTTTCAACGATGTCAAAGAACTCGATTATCCCCTTTTTAAGGGACTATTTGATTAATTAACGTATCCAATTTTTATTAGATAAAAAGTGTTAATAAATTACAAATAACAATAGCGGCAGGGGGGGAATTTTATCATAAATGTTTTTTTTCATATCTTTGCAGTCGTTTTGTATCAGGACAACAGCATAGCTGTCACAATTGACACATTTGAATGTATAAGTATTTTTAGAAAAAATCAACAATAGAGATTAATAAATAAATAGTAAAAGGTATCTGCTTTCTTTTGCCAAGGCAAAAGGAAACATTGCGGCTGTTGCTTTTGCCGCAATACTGATGGCTGCAAATGCTACTGTAGCCTCGGCACAAAATAAAGCGACGGAAAGCAACGGAACAGAAAATACTATTGAAGGTGTTGACAAACTTTTTGGCATTGATCCTTCGTCAGCAATTTGTACAGACAAAGGAACGGCTGAAACCGAGGGAGATAAGATTGTGTGTCTGTATAACGTCGGTGCCCAAAAGTTTCTGAGCGTTGGCGGTATGTGGGGAACCCATGCCTCATTGGATGTTACGCCATATCCCATTTATATGGCATGGAATGGTAGTTCATCAACGTATTTTCTGGAGAGCAAAGTGAAAGGTTCTAAAAAGCATCCATATCTGGGAATCGACAATACATATGGCCAGGTGTTTATGGACACATATGATGGAGAGAAAAGCGCTATCAGATTTGAAAAAGCCAAGGACTATGATTCAAAAACGAACAAGGTATATCTCGTCAAAATCGGCAAAAGCACAACATTAGGTTATCTCACTGCCTATCCTGACAAGGAGAACAAACTTTGCGATTATCAGAATGATAAAGCTGCCGAGGACACCCAAGGATACAAGAACCAGGAGTGGAAGGTCTTTACAAAGAATGAGTATTACCTGCTCTTCAACACAAACCCTGCATATATGAAGTCGCCTGTCGATGCCTCTTTCCTTATTACATGTCCGGATTTCAGAGCTAATGATGCGGACGCTCTAAATTGGGCCATCACAGGTAAAGGTAATAATTTGCCAACAGACTGGGAAAGTCACGTGCGCTTTGGAGACGAAAATATGTATAAGACGCATGACAAGCTAAGCCAAACTGGTTCAGAAGGCTGGGTATCATATAATGCAAATCATCAACGCGACTATGGTCAGTATTTCTATTGCTACACCAAGGGCCTGCGCGGCTTCACATTCTATCAGGACGTGAAGGTACACAAGGCAGGATGGTACCTGCTGCGATGCAACGGATTCAGCACATCGAACAGTTCGGAGAACATCACTACGAACGGCAAACCGCTTGCAAACCTGTTCATTACAGTGCTCGATGCCAACGGCAAACCGATTAACGAGAAACACTCAACAGCAACCCTCAACGGCATCAGTCAGGCTGATGCCGAGGCGCTTGGCACGACATACGATAAAGCCGGTATCGGACATGCCTTCTTCGAGGGAGAGTATGAAAACCAGGTGCAGATATGTCTCGACGATAACAGTATATCAAGCGAAAATCCCGTGACTCTCCGCATAGGCTTCTACGTAGACCCTACAGACAAGTCGGAGGTTGACGCCAACGAACTGACCGCCGTGGACGAATTCAAGTTGCTTTATGCCGGACCGCGACGCAACCCGGAGCTGATTCTCGACGAGGAATCTACCGACCTGCGCTATCTGACAGAGGCTAAAGACGAATACAAAAACAGCGTGCTTCATCTGAACCGTAAGCTGAACGACAATATGTGGAACTCGCTCATTCTGCCCGTAGACCTGACATGGGGACAGATGAAGCGCACGTTCGGAGATGCCGTGAAGGTGGCAAAGCTTGCGGCACTGACGAAAAACAGCGTACAGTTCGTGACCGTGGAGCCAAAGAACGACGATGAAAAGATGGTAACAGCATTCGAGCCATATATCGTGTACCCGCCATATACACAGGTGAAGTCGGCACCCTACACCGTAGAACACTTCTACACATCAGAGGGCGAGGACAACAGCGAATGGCTGGATAAAGACTACAAGCCGTCTAAGGACGAAAACAACCGACTGACAAAGACCATTGATGCCGACCACTACGACATCACGATGGTGTCGCTCGACAGGGAGAACCTGAAGAAGTTAAACAACAATTGGGAGTCAGCAACAACCTTCTCTGCCACCGGCGGTGGCCATGGCAAGATGGTCTGCAAAGGCACAATGGCGAAGACATACGACAAGGACGAAAGCGGCAAGAACAAGATTATCTCTGGCAGAGACGACCTCAACGGCGACTACTTCATGTATAAGGGAAAGCTGATACAGGTGCCGCACAACGAGAATGGCAAACAGTATTCATACGGACTGAAGGCGTTCCGCTGCTGGTTTGAGCTGGACAATTCTTCTACAGCAAAATCCATATCGCTGCTCATCGACGGAGTGGAAGACAGCACCACAGGCATCGACGACATACACGGCAGCACCGACCGCACATCCTACAAGCGCGGCATAGACGGCGTGTTCAACATAAACGGACAGATGGTGCGCCGCAGTTGCAGCCTGGAGGGACTGCCTAAGGGAATGTATATAGTGAACGGAAAGAAGATAATAATCAGATAAGACAACAATAACAGTTACGCAAAATGAAGAAGAACTATATAACTCCAGGAATTAAGGTGATACAGCTCGAGGCTCTCTGCAACGAAGGCTTGAATATCGCCAGCGTACATAGAGCAGACCTCAAGGGAGAATGTATCAGCAAATTTGATGTGGTCAACGAGGATGCGACCAAGACTGACTACAAAGACTTGTGGGGAGAGTCGAACAGCGATAATTGGGGCGATGACTGACACCATCAGCTGCTATAGAAACAGATAATAAAAAGCGTTAAAGGGCTGGATTCCAGATTTGGAGTCCAGCCCTTTGTCTTTTTCACACTTTCTTCCAATCCACCAATCCTTTTCCCTTATCATCCAGCTCTATTGCAAGAGCAAAATCCCACAGATTTGCATAGTTCCCATATAGACCGTTGTTTTTTTTAAGTCCCACAGATTTCACAGATTTACACAGATCTTAGATAAACCTCGCAGAGATTATAAAGTTCCACAAATTACACAGATCTTTTTGAAGTAAAAATAAATCTGTGTAAATCTGTGAAATCTGTGGGACTTTTTTTATGAGTTCTTTCTGTGGGACGATGAAATATCAGAAATGAAAAGGAGTCAAGACATTCAGCAGACGATCGAAATCGGCTTTTGAAATGCGACGGCCACGGAGACTGCGCACCTGCGGATAATCCTCAAAGTAATTTTCCTGGGTGGTGTACCAACAATGCGATTTCACCTCCCGAAGTTTCACCAACTGACCTTCGATGCGACGGGCAAAACCAGGATTGACCCGTGAGAGATAATGCTTGCCATCCTGCATTTCTATCGCTAAGATCAGATAGGTCTGCGGGCCCTGTTCCTTTTTCTTTTTGACCACCTGTTCGCTCACCTTCCATCCCTTGGTAGAAGTCATCACCCGGATATCCCAGCCATAGGTGCGGTTCAGTTTATCCATCATCCCCCGAAAGACAAGCCCATGCGAAGACGTATCCTTCAGCCCGGTGTAACCAATCATATAATGTATCATCTCGTGGAGGAGCACACTCTTGGCCTGCTTCTCTGTCATATCATAATAGGTGGACATGGAAATTTTAAAATCATAAAGTTTCGTACGCCCCCATCGGGTAGCTCTCTTATACGCCATCTGCCCGAGCCTGGTCTTGGCCCGGGTAACCCCCAATTCAGGTGTAGGCAACTTTCCTCCGAAGTACTCGTCGTCGAAGAACCTGAACCATTTTTCCATCCATTCAACAGTTACAATCATAAAAAATGTATATAAATACAGGAATATTCCTATCTTTGTGTCAAAACAGTTGCAAAGATACAATTTTTCCAGCATTTTATTCAATATTGATTGGAAAATGAGTAACATTGCACGCAAATTTTATAACGAGCAGTTATATAGAAGCTGCCGAAGACTTGGGTGCATCGCCATAGCAGCAGTTCTTCAAGGTCGGGAAAAGGAGGGGAAAAGGAGGGAAAAAGCAGGATTTTATAGGGGAAAATGAAGTTTTTTGAAGAAAAAGAGAAAAAAGTTGCTGAAAAATTTGGTGGAATGAAATAAAAACACTACCTTTGCACTCGCTTTTGAAAACATAGAGCAAGGGTGGTTACCAGAGTGGCCAAATGGGGCAGACTGTAAATCTGCTGGCTATGCCTTCGGTGGTTCGAATCCATCACCACCCACTTTTCCCAAAACAACTCAAAAAATATTGAATCCGATTCCTTTTATTAGGTTTCGGATTCTTTGTTTTTATATACCCACCTACCCCCACTTTTATTTTTGGCTGGGCAAGGAAAAATTTCTCCCTGCCCAAGCAAAAATTATTTCCTGCAGAAGTAACTTATCATGCCTGCGTCTGTGTTTTGGGCCAATTCACCAAAAAAAGTTTACTTCTGGCACGGGTAAAGGCGGTATAAAGCCAATGGATATAATCAGGTGTCAACATATCATCCGTCATATATCCCTGATCTACATAGACATGTTCCCACTGTCCACCCTGTGCCTTGTGGCAAGTGATGGCAGTGTCCATTTCTCTCCTGAATACCAATGAAGCTTACTCCATTGCGCAACGAAGTAAGCTTCGATGGCGATTGAAGTAAGCTTCGATGACGATTGAAGTAGGCTTCGATGGCGATTGAAGTAAGCTTTATGATTCGGAAACGTAAAATGCTATATTGTTGAAGTCTTGTTACCAGTTATATGGCACTTCTGTTTCTGTGATTGTTTCTGTCTTGTCACCATTATTTTTTCCCATAACGATAGTTCCTTTTTCTGCATTGATGGAATAAGCGTTTGCATGACCTTTCCAAAAAATATTACCATTGCAATCGAAGATATATTTCATGTCTGTCCCTTCGCCAATTACTAGATAGTCTCCAAAGTAGTAGTTGCCGCACCATACATCTTCATTGCTGTTGACAAGAGTCTTGATTATGGATCCTTCCTTGTTAATAAGATAAGCAGTTTTTCCAATGTGAGCGATATTGTTTCCGTTCTTGAAACCTCTTCCCATATTGTCATATGCCCCAAATGGCACAACTTCTTTTCCTGTATTGTCTATAGCGCAAACCTTATCTCCATTTTGGATGATGGCTAGTCCATTGCGTCCAAATGGATAAGCAAAGCCATATTTGGCTGGAACAACAATCTTTCCAGACTCATTCATAAAACCGAAAACATATTTGTTGCCAACTTTTTTTTTGAATGGCAATAAGCCTTCATTGAATGGTTTTAATAAGCTGAATGAATTAGCATATATTCCAAATCCATTATAGATGTTTTGGCTTCCATCCATGGAAAATCTATCATAGAAAGATTTTAGTTTAGCTCCTTTTTGGGAACCATCTGTAATGACAAATGGCTTTGAACAAAACCAAAGACATTCTTTGTCTCTTACTTTAGGTGAGAGATAACTACAGCCTTGCTTCCTTATTTCCATAACAGCTAAATAGTATTGAGCTTCATAGTTGAAAATGTCTTGATAGGCGAGGGTACGAAACATTCGGAAAGCCTCTTCATACTTGTGCTGTGAATAGAGGCGTATAGCTTTACCTATTGACAAATCATTGTTGTTGTCAACGATACCTGTAATCATGTTGCCTCTTATCATAAACATGTCTGATCCTGTGAAGTTAAGATCTTTGTTCTTAACAAAAAGATTTGCGGTGACACATTTCAATGGTGGTTCATTGTCTTTCTTGTTCTTGATGTCAGGTGCTGCGTCGTCATCCAATTGTGTTATGTTGGACAACTGGAAGTGAGTCTTGCCACATAGGCTCTCAAAGCCATTGAGATAGGTGTCCATGACTTTGTCTCCGTTTCCCAATACTTCTTTGGAGCGTTTGATAAACTCTAACATCAGTTTGTCGTCCACCCTGCAACTTTTCTTACCTTCACACATCTGTGAGATTTTGTCTCTCATTTCGATGTCATCTTCGTCCATCCAAGTTGAAAGATAACTGCCATATTTTTGGATGGTAGTCGTTGGAGCTTGAGCATAGGTGGAAAGAAATGTCAAGCACATTCCTGCTAATAAATAAATTCTTTTCATATCTTCCTTTTTGGTCTTGTATAAATGTTATTTAGGAACTGCTCCTTTTCATCATTGCTCATCTTCCATAAGTTGTCGATGAGCCAACCTGAATTATTGCCTTCTCGATCAAAGTATTCAATACTGAAAGCATATTCCGGTATCTGAAGGAATGTCAGTTTCACATTGTCGATGAAGTCGATTTTCAAGAGACCAGTTTGTACCATTGTGAAAAATACGGTAGTGGGATCTACTTGGTAGTATTTATTGGAAAAATTGGTGACACACTTTTGGTAGTCGGTTGTTATACGATGAAGTGAGGTGAATCTAGTCTCATGGTCGTCTGGCATCAGCATGATTCTTTCATTCTTTATTTTGGGTGTCAACTCAAAGAGTTTACCCTCTGCCTTTTGAATCACCCATTTGTACATATCCTCACCTCGTTGCTCAATGGTGAGATAAAGGAAGAAAGATGTGTCCTTGCCTTTGTAACTGCCTTTGCATTTTACCTTGGCAAACCAAAGAGAATCTGCATAATGGAGTTGGACTTTATGGATGATAACTTGTTGCATCATAGAGTCTGCAACCTTTAGTTTTGCATCGTTAGCAGATTTATAGTTCGCCAGGTTTAATAACATGAGAAGATTCTTCTTCCTTGCATCTTTGCTTTTGCTTGGAATGTCTTTTCTCTTTTCTGTCCCGTTGAATCGGCTGAAGAATTCGTCCACGAGTTTTACTCTTGCATCGTACATGCTTTTGTTTAACTCGTTGACAAACTGTGCTCTTGTTGTCAAGGGTACAATCAACAATAGTAAGAGGTATAGAATTGTCTTTTTTGATTTCATTTTCTTTGACATGATTATGTATATAACTGATGTAAAGATTGCCTAGCAAAGGATGCCATTCTTCACGTTTTTCGGTTGACTCCTTAGCAAGCATCAAGCTGTCTTGATGCCTATACGTAACCGCATTATCTATAGATATGACTTTGCATTCTACCCATATTGTACTTTGTTGGGAGTCTGGTGTTTTGCAGTTCCAATTAGGTACTTGAATGGAATCTAATGTAATATCCGATAAAGATAATTGAGAAGTTCTAATACTCTTCAGAAGGGAATCAATCGGGAAGCTCTGAAAAACTATGCTATCTTTATAGATGATAGCATATGAGTTTGGCGAGAAAAGTGCCTTTGCTTTTTTCTCATAATAACATCTCGTTTCCAATGACTTTTGCTCGTTAGACATAAACTGCAAATAGTCTTTGAACAAGCCGATATATTCATAGATTCTTTTTTCAAGAATCGTATCGCAGTGGATTTCTTGCGCCCGTCCTTCTATAGAATAGGACAGGCACAAGAAGATGAATGCAAGCATATGTCTCATCATAACTTGCGAGTCTCGTCTGCTGTGACATCACCAAGTAAAATCATCAGCTCGGTTCCATTTTCCGTTTCTTCTGCGAAAACATAACATTTAACGTGCTTACGAGTGATGTCTTTATATATAGGTCGTCCATCTTGATAACCAATAAAAGCTTGTTCAAAATAGCAAGTGCACACAAAAAGATTCTCGCCAATCTTTTGTAGTTGGCTTACCTTTATGTCTGCAATGTCTGTTGAGGTAATGTTTACTTGGCTATATCCTAGGTCAATAAGACTTTGGAAGTAAGTCTTCATCAACCGTCGTGATTTAGTCTTTCTTTTAATGGATGTAACTTCCATTTGTACGCCTTCTTTTCTTACTCCATCTTCCTCGTAGCTTTCTCCGCAACCAACAAAAAGATTAAGAGCTTTTTTCTTATAGTAAAGGCGTGTGTTTGCTTTCTTATTCTTGTTGGCCATAAATGAGATATAGTCGTTCATTTGACCAACTTTCTCTGCGGCACGTCTTTTGATTTGTTCTGTCAGTTGGTTTTGTGCGAAAACTATACTCGTCATTATGATGGTGAAGAACAACATCGCCAGTCTTTTGTAAAGGATGTTCTGTTTCATATTATGTTGTTTTACTTTTTATATATTTCTTTTACGACTAATGCAATTTTGCCATTTGTACCTTTTAAGTATCCGCAAATGGCAATTTTTCTCAGTAATCGAGATGTCGCAACTCTACCGTTGAAATCTTCAAAACTACTTCTATCAATAACAAAATCATTGTCTTGGCTTAGTACTTTGACTTCACTGATTTCGTCACTATACGTTTGGGTAAACCTTTGCTCTACCTCTATGCGGTCTTCTTCGTTGATGCTAGTGTCTGTGAGATAATCATAGATTGTGGCAATTTTGTTGAGGAGATTTTGGGCAGTTTGTTCTTCTGCATTTTCAGCAGATGTACTTCCTTCTTGCTTAGAAGTAGGTTTTTCAATGTTTTCTTGTTGAGGTGCTTCTTTCTTTGCGGTTTGCCGAGGAGCCGATGTCTTTGTCACGTGAGTTTCGAAGATAGGTGTTTGTCTGTTCTTTGTAACTTCATTGACTGTAGATTTTGTTTCTGCCAACAATGCATCCCAAGAGGGAGCTAATTCTCCTTTTTGAAGGGCATCAAATATATGCACTAGTACGTTTGTATATGTGTCGAAATAGCCGAGATTACTCTCCGCGCATCCTGATGTCTGACCAGGTGAGGCTGATGTGACAAGTACATTTCCTTTGTAGCTGAGACATAGTTCTTGAATTCTTGCAGCTTCTTGGTCTGTCATATATGTATTTCCGTTATTAGGACTAAACTGAGGAGCGATTTTTGAGGTAAGACCTCTAGATTCTGAATTGCAGCACATTCCAATGGTGACAGTCAAACGAGCTCCTTTCGATTTGAGTTGGTTATATACCCAATCGAGTGGAATCATTCTTTCATTGTAAGATTGTCCCAAGCACATTTGTGGATATACTGTAGATTTATCGTTAATGGCTCTTCCGCCATGTCCTATATAGTAGAACATAATGATGTCATTAGGTTGACAATGCAAGTTTTGAATGGCTTTCTTGCAGTTTTCTGGAGATAGGCGTGAGTCATAATAATCTTGTATGTTTGCGGTATACCCTTTGGAAGCTAAAGCAGCATTGATAAGGTTGATATATCTACCATATAATACTTTTCTTCCTAAAATATCTATCTCACCAACATTTTCATCTTTTGTATCGATAAATGTAAGCCAGTGAATGGTTTGAGCGTATGTCATAGCTGACATCAGCAGCATAGACAAAAGGAAAATTACTTTTTTCATTTGTTGAGTCTATTATTGTAAACACCTGTAATAAATTTATCCGTAGGATAGAGCATGGCACAGAAACGTAAGAGTTCATAGCCTTCTATGTCGAATCGTTTAATCTGTTTTGATTCCGTATCGTTAACCGACCATTTACCAAGTCCTAAGTCCACATAAACATAAACCTTCTCCTTGTTGGATTTTTTCAATTCAAAGCCAATACAAGGGGTGAAATGTCCATAGACGATTTTGTCTTGTTGGGTCATTTGTGGATTTGACAAAAGAAATCTCAATAAGAATTGATATTTTCTTCTCAATTTCTTGAAGTCGGTTCTAATACTTTTGCCCTTTTCATATTTGCATAGAAAGGTTTTGGTATGTTTTGATTTGACTATGATTTCTGAAATACTATCACCGACTGCTTTGCTCCAACAACTGTCTGCCTTTAAAATTTCTTTAGAGGTAGCTTGGCAGCTTACACTTGTCAAAATTAGGACAAGTGCAAGCAAAATATGTTTGAAAGATGATTTTCTCATGGTTAGAATGCATAAGATGAAACAAGCATGAATGTTCCAAATGTGGATTTCTCGTTAAAGTTTAGCTTCTCACCATCCAATACAGCATCTTTGTTGTAATACTTGTAGAACTGATGAGAGTAGCGCAAGTTCCAGTGCCAGTGAGTTGAAGGAATGGTAAAGCCTATGCCGACAATGCCAGAGAATCCACTGTTGACAAGATCTTTGTTTTTAATTGTTTCACCATCAGTTTTTTCTTTGTAACTTAGTGCGTAGTCATAACTTCCACCCAATTCCAGAGTTGGACAGAATGCACCTGTTGTGTAACTGCCAAATCGAACTTTCAGCAATGCGGTTGGAACAAACATCGTCTTAGTCGCATCTCTGTAATCTTCATCGCCAGTCATTTTGTATGCCATGTTTTCTTGTTCGTAGTTTGCCTGGATTTCAAATCCCAATGGAACCGTTCGAGACATATAGCCAAGGCGGTAACCAACGGAGTAGTTTTTCAAACTCCAATCCATCTTGTGTCTGAATTTCGCTTTGTCGTCATCAATCTTCATACTTTTGATGGCGTGCCATTTATAAGTGAACATTGGCATCCAAAATTTAGCTGAAGCTGGTAAATCTCGCTTAATAGTTCCTTCTTCCATATCTACGCCACAGTAAATGGCGGCGATGGCACTTTCTGCTACCATAGCTGCACCAGAATAAGCAGGATTGGTTGTTGTGATGATAGGACCAACCGTCCATTCACTTCTTTGAACTTGGGCGTTTGCTTCTGTAGTGAAAACTGTTAGCAATGATGCAATAACTGCAAGTTTCATCATGTTCTTTTTCATATCAGATGTTGTTATACCAACGACTCCCAAATTGGCAGTTAATATAATAAATAAGGTATATATATAAAGAAAGCGTGGAGCCAGTCCTGTCACTCGTTCCACGATTCGTAGGCCTTCGCATTGCCCCAACTTGCCGAAACGAGCAACGCTGAAAGCCCCACGCCGATGTAACTATATAGATACCCCATCTAACTCTGAACGTATGAGTCCAAAGCCAATGAGGGCTGTATAATATACACCCCATAGGGCGTCCCCGTTGCTTTTGTTCTTGACAAGTTGTTGAATTTGCGAAGTTCACGAATCGTCAAAACCAAAGCGTTCAGTTACGCCTTAATATATATATGCATCCCCGACCTCAGCCCAATGGAGGCTTTCAGCAAGGTTTACGGATGCAAAGATAAGGATTATTTTTTAATAACGTATAAAAAATAGCGAAAAAAAAGGAAATATTAGTAACTATATATCCGAAATTGATTTCCAGCGCAGGGAACTCTTCATGCCTGCGTCTGCGTTTTAGGCCAATTCACTAAGAAGAGTTTACTCTTGGCACGGGTAAAGGCGGTATAAAGCCAATGGATATAATCAGGCGTCAACATATCATCCGTCATATATCCCTGATCTACATAGACATGTTCCCACTGTCCACCCTGTGCCTTGTGGCAAGTGATGGCATAGGCATACTTCACCTGCACGGCATTGAAGTACTGGTCTTCTCGGATGGCCTTCATGCGGTCTGCCTTCAGCGGAATATCCTGATAGTCTTCCTCTACCCCACGGAAAAGCTGTTCCTGTTGCTCACGGGTAAGAGCTGAAGCCTCACTCTGCAAGGTATCCAACAATGCCGTTACGCTGATTTCATAATTATCATAGTCAGGAAACTGGAGCAGGAGTGTGGCAAAATGAAAACCATAAAGATCCAGATGGCGGCGCACCCGCAATACTTTCGCCCGGTCACCATTCGCCAAGAAAGAAGGAATTGACTGCAGTTCCTTTTTCACTTCAGGCGTATCGCCCGAAGCCTTCATCTGCTTCCGCTCATTCTCCGTCCAATAATAATTGTTCTTCACAATCATGAGCATATCACCGCCGGAGAGTTCTTCCTCCCGGTCGAGCACCATATTGCGGATACCATTATTATAGATATTTGCCCTCTTGTTGCTGCGCGTAATCACCATCGTCTCATCCTGTCCTACCTGATAATAACTGTTGGCAAGACTCTCTACGAGTTCATTGCCCGGCATCATCACAATGTCGGCAAACCCCTGGAAGCGGATGAGAGGCAACTGGGTGATATCATCATGGGTAATCATCTGGCGAATGACCGTAGCATTATACAAGATACCGGACTCCTGACTCTGACGAAGCACCTCATTGAGGTCGCACTCGTACACTTTCAGTCCATAGCCCTCCAGCATCATCGCCTGAAGAGCAGGAGATTCCTCCTCCCCCACCGGCGGCAGCTGAGCCTTGTCGCCAATGACCATCAGACGGTCGTTGCGCCCCTGATAAACAAAATGCACCAGGTCATCCAGCAAAAAGCCACTCCCGAAATTGCCGTCGCCCAACCCGAGATTAGAAACCATGGAAGCCTCATCCACCATAAACAAGGTGTCGGTATAGAGATTATCATTCAGATTGAATTTTCCATCCACACCGGCAAAAGATTTCTCACGGTAGATACGGCGATGAATGGTATAGGCAGGGCAACCGCTGTTGAGCGAAAAAACCTTAGCCGCCCTACCCGTAGGAGCTAAAAGCATGACCTTCTGCCGGATAGCCTGCAAAGTACGTACGATAGCACCCGAAAGGGAAGTCTTACCCGTACCTGCAGAACCCCGCAGAATCATCGCACAATGAGGGGTCGTATCTGTGAGGAATTGAGCAAAAACCTCCAGGGCATGCGCCTGTTCAGAAGTAGGCTGAAACCCAAATTGTTGTAATATCTGATATTTTAACTCTTCTTTGACCATATTTCAAAAACATTTTGTATCTTTGCACTTGCAAAAGTAACAATACTTTTTGAAATGAAACGAAAAATAAACATAAATTATATATTGGGGGCATGCGTCATCGTGCTTTTAGTACTCTGCACGCTGAGTATCTCTCAGCCGCTCCGTTTCCAGTCTGCCCAACAAGAACGGGAAAAGGCGGTGAAGGAAACACTTATGAAAATACGTACGGCAGAAGAGAGATATAAGGCACGGCACGGAGGCTATTCGGGGGATTTCCAGACACTCATCAAGGGAAAATATCTGCAGGAATCCCTACAGTATATCCCCTATTCTGACGGCAAGAAGTTTACACTCTCTGCCACAACCATCGTCAGCAAGAGCGGCAAGCAGATTCCGCTGATGGAATGCGGTGCCTCTTATGAAGACTTCCTCAACGGACTGGACGAGAATGCCGTACAGGAACTCATAGACAAAGCAATGATTTCAGGAGCATATCCTGGACTAAAGATAGGTGACATTACAACAGACAACAACAATGCAGGTAACTGGTAACAACAAGAATTGGCAACAAGCCCGACTCACTATCCGCGTGAGCAACAATACACTCAGCTTTTCCGTCGTGGACAGAGAAGCCGAGCATCAAGTAATATACGAACCTTACACGGTGAAAAGTGGAGTCTCCATGGCGGCAAACCTGCGTCAGGCTTTCAAGGAAAGTGACTTGCTGCAAAGAGGATATTCGAAGGTAAGAGTCTATATAGATACACCAGTACTCATCGTACCAGTAGAAGAATTCAAGGAGGAAGACCTCGCCACCCTCTACCAGCATGCTTTCACGAAGCACGGCAGTGATGCTCTCCACTATCGGGTGCAGCCATCACTGAATGTTGTGGCTATCTTCCCTATCAACAAGGACTTGAAATTGGTGGTAGAAGACAATTTCAGCAATGTGCGCTTCACCCCGCTCCTACAACCTGTATGGAACTACCTTCACCAGCGCAGTTTCGCAGGAATCAGACGTAAGTTGTTTGCCTATTTCCATGACAAGAAGGTGGATATCTTCAGTTTTGAAAAGAACCGTTTCAAGTTCTTCAATTCATTCGAGGCACCCCACCCAAAGGATGCCATCTATTTCATGATGTATGTATGGAAACAGTTGGGAATGGACCAGCAGCAGGACGAGCTGCATCTCGTAGGCGATATTCCAGACAAAGAATGGCTTCTCTACAACATCAAACTCTATATCAGAAAGGTGAATGTGCTGAATCCTGGTGCAGAGTTCAACCGTGCCCCTATCACAGAGATAAAAGGCATACCATTCGACCTGTTAGCTCTATACTTGAGCAAATAAAGAAAGAATCAGATTGATAAACAAAAAGAAATATGAGAATCATTACAGGAGAATATAAGGGACGCCATTTTGACATTCCCCGTACATTCAAGGCGCGCCCTACTACAGACTTCGCCAAGGAGAACATCTTCAATGTGCTCCAGGGTTACATAGACTTTGAAGATGCCACTGCCCTCGACCTTTTCGCAGGAACAGGAAGCATCTCCTTGGAACTCGTTTCGCGCGGATGCAAGCAAGTGGTAAGCGTAGAAGCAGACCGTGACCATGCCAATTTCATCCGCCAATGTTTCAAGAAACTCAATGAAGAAAGGGATATTCTGGTACGTGGCGATGTATTCCGCTTTCTGAAGTCCTGCCACCAGAAGTTCGACTTCATCTTTGCCGATCCCCCTTATGCATTGGAAGACCTGGCAAAAATTCCAGATTTAGTATTAAACGGCGAGCTGCTCAACGAGGACGGTATCTTCGTTTTTGAGCATGGCAAAAACCATGATTTCTCCGACCATCCGAGATTTTTAGAGCACAGAAGTTACGGCAGCGTCAACTTCTCCCTCTTCAGATAATCAACTCTTCTCTGATAGCCACACAGATGGCTATCAGACAAAGAACATGATGAGAATCTGAGCGATAATCACTCTGACAAACATGCCCAGGGGATAAACCGTAGCGTAAGTGATGCTTGGTGTATCCCCATCCAAGGTATCATTGGCATAGTTCAGCGCCATCGGATTGGCCATACTTCCACAGAGAATGCCGCAGATGCTTCCGAAATCATACTTCTTGGTTTTCAGAATAATGAAACCCACGATGACTACAGGAACCAGTGTGATGAGGAAGCCGATGCCTACCCACATCAGACCTTCGGGACGGACAACCGTCTCGAAGAACTGACCGCCAGCCTCCAAACCCAAGCACGCTAAATACAAGGCAAGACCCAATTCGCGCAACATCAAACCTGCACTGCGAGTCATATAGGAAATGAAATGCACACGAGGTCCCAAAGCACCAATCAGAATACCCATCACGATAGGTCCACCGGCAATACCGAGACGTACCGGAGCAGACATGCCAGGGATGTTAAACGGAATCGTTCCAACGGCAAGACCTAAAATGATTCCGAGGAAGATAGCACCCAAGTTAGGTTCGTTGAGTGTCTTGACAGCATTACCCAAGAACTGTTCCACATGGTCGATACTGGTAGGATCGCCCACCACGGTAAGACGATCGCCATACTGAAGTCGCAAATCATCGGTAGCCAACAGTCGGATATCACCACGGAGCACACGGCTCACATTCACACCATAGCTGTTGCGCATCTGAAGATGTCCGAGTCGCTTACCATTGAGTCCCGGACGGGTAACCACGATGATGCGGCTTTCCACCTTGGCATCAATGGCATTCCAGTCCACCTTATCATTATTCCACTCCTTATCCACTTTCTTACCGAAGAGAATCTGCATGGCAGACACCTCGTCCTTATTCGTCACCACCAGCACATTATCGCCTGTATGAAGCACGGTATCAGCTTGTGGCACAATCACCTGTTCACCACGCCAGACACGAGAGATGATAAACTTACGGTGAGTGAGCATGGAGATTTCTGCAATCGTATTACCATTGAGTGCCGGATTCACAATCAGATACTGTCCGATGGAAGTATGGTCGTCATCATCATTGCTTCTGATTTGCAGATCCTCAGGCTTCACAAAGAGTTTGCTCAGCAGCATCATCGCTAAGATGACACCCACAACACCCAAGGGATAAGTGACCGCACAGCCCAAGGCAGCACCACCACTCGGCATGCCCAACTGTTGCAAAGCCTGCTGGGCAGCACCGAGTGCAGGTGTATTGGTAGTAGCACCACAGAGGATGCCCACCATATCCGGCAAACTCACAGGAAGCACCCAGCACAGGAGCAGTGAGAAGAGCGTGCCCACCAAGATGACCGCCATACTCCAGAGGTTGAGCGAAATGCCCTCATGCCGCATGGAACCAAAGAAGTTAGGACCCACGTAGAGTCCGAGCACATAGACAAACATAGTGAGACCAAAGCTTTCAGCAAACTCCAGCATATTGTGATCGACAGTCAGACCGAGATGTCCGGCTACGATTCCCACGAAAAAGACGAAAGCGATACCCAATGATATGCCTTTGATATGGAGCTTACCAAGCGCAAGACCCAAAGTACATATCAAGGAAAGGATGACGATGCCCTGCACCGCCGAATGTACGTTGATTAATCCATCAAACCACATGATCTAAATCTATCAATAGTTGTTTTTATTGAGTTTTTATTCAATTTCGAGTGCAAAGGTAATCAGAATCAGGGACAAAACAAAATAAAATCGATTTTATTTCTCAGAAACAGTAAGAAAACTTTTTCTTTTTCCCAGTTTTTTAGTAACTTTGCAACCGTTTTACAATAAGGACAAAGGAGTGAGCATCCTGTGAAGGCTCTGCTCAACAGAAATAAAAACGATTATAATGAAAGATATCTGTTGTATCGGTCACATCACCAAAGACAAGATTGTGACTCCAAACCGTACCGTCTATATGGCTGGCGGCACCTCATTCTATTTCTCGTATGCCATCAACCAGCTTCCCAAGGATGTAACTTTTTCACTGGTTACAGCCATGGATCCTACAGAAAAGGAACCAGTAGAGAAGATGCTCAAGGCTGGCATCGACGTATCGATGAATGCCTCCCGCAACACCGTATTCTTCGAGAATATCTATGGAGCAAACCAGAATGAGCGCAAACAGCGCGTATTGGCAAAGGCCGATCCGTTTACCATCCAGCAGTTGGAGCATGTAGATGCCAAGGTTTTCCATTTAGGTAGTCTGTTGGCTGATGATTTCCCAACGGAGGTGGTGGAATATCTGTCTAGCAAGGGAAGGGTTTCCATCGATGTTCAGGGTTATCTGCGCGAGGTGAGAGATGAGAAGGTGTATCCTATCGACTGGAAAGAGAAGTTGAAGGTACTGAAGCATACCTACTACCTGAAGGTGAACGAGACAGAAATGGAAACCATCACGGGTCTGAAAGATGCCCATGAGGCAGCGAAACTGATTCATGCCTGGGGAGTCACCGAGGTGATCATCACCCTTGGCAGCGAAGGTTCCCTTGTCTATGTAGATGATAAGTTCTATGAGATTCCAGCCTACCCTCCTCATGAGGTGGTAGATGCCACAGGATGCGGAGATACTTATTCGGCTGGTTATCTGTATAAGAGACTGCAGGGTGCAACTCCTACGGAAGCTGGTAAATTTGCAGCTGCCATGTGTACCATCAAACTGGAGCACAATGGTCCGTTCAACCGGTCTATCGAAGATGTGGAAAAAATCATAAAGAAATAAAGGAAAGCTCAGAAAAAAATCCCCACAGAGTTTTATATGGACCTGCTGTGAAATCTGTGGGACCTTTTTAATGAGGGACCTGTCAGAGAAAACAGGAATTACTTAATTATTCTTTTTTGAATCCCTCTATGGCTCCCTGCACCTTTTTCTTGGTACGCTTGAAAACCTTAGAGACTTTTGCGCCTATCGTATTGGCCACATCAGTAACCTGATCAGTAGTCTTGTCAGTAAAGTTGCGCACCTGCAGTTTCTGGTAAGCCACCTTGGCTTTGCTTACGCGGCGCACTTCCTCATCGCTGATAGAATCTTTCACTATCCTGTACTCATCCAGATAAGCCTGATAAGTAGAGTCTAACTTTTCTTTCTGGGCATCAGACAATTCCCTGTTGGCAGAAGCACTCTTGACAAAAGTTTCAAACCTATTGGCAAAAGTACCGGCATGAGACAATGCAACCTGCTGCTCTTTCTCTACAGCCTTCATTGCATTCTCCATCTTCTTCTGCTCCATTCCATTCTCAGACTTCTTCTGTCCGATTTCATTCTGCGCAAAAGCCGAAAGAGAAACGGCGAGCAAAAATCCTAAACTTAAAACTGTTTTTTTCATCTTTTTACTTCTCCTTTAAATATAAATACGTCACTCACTTCGGCTGCAAATATAGCATTAAATTATCAAACTCGCAAATAAAGTAACAATTATTCATATTTTTCAACGAAAACATCAAACTATAAGGTGGAAAAGTCGCCATCCTTACAATTTACAAGCAACAAATACCTAATATATATAATTTTATTACTTTTTGCACATTCAGATAGTTAAAAATCTGTTATTTTGTTCATTATCTCAAAGAAAAGCTATAATTTTGCAACCGAAATAGAAATAAAACCAAAATAATATTGCAATGTCATGCTAAAAACAATTGCAAAGAAATAGATTCGAAAGAGAATTCGGATAGATTCAGAATAGAATTGAGAATATAATAATAACAATAAACAACAATAAAAGAAATGAAAAAGATCAGAGCAGCCGTTGTAGGATACGGCAACATTGGTAAGTTTTCTGTAGAGGCTCTTGAGGCAGCTCCAGACTTCGAGATTGCAGGTGTAGTACGTCGTCAGGGCGATAAGGACAAACCTGCTGAATTGGCTCAGTATGAAGTAGTAGATGACATCACAAAGTTGAAAGATGTTGATGTTGCCATCTTAGCTGCTCCTACCCGTTCATGTCCAGAATATGCTGAGAAGATTGTGGCTCTTGGCATCAACACCGTTGATAGCTTCGACATCCACACCAGCATCCTCGACTACCGTACCAAGCAGATGGAGAACTGCAAGAAGGCTGGCAAGGTGAGCGTTATCTCTGCTGGTTGGGATCCAGGTTCAGACTCTATCGTACGTGTACTCATGGAGAGTCTTGCTCCAAAGGGTCTGACTTATACCAACTTCGGTCCTGGTATGAGCATGGGGCACTCTGTTTGCGTAAAAAGCAAGAAGGGTGTTAAGAATGCACTCTCTGTTACCATCCCATTGGGTGAAAGCATCCACCGTCGTATGGTTTATGTAGAGTTGGAAGAAGGTGCTACTCTTGAGGCTGTTACTGCTGAAATCAAGGCTGACCCTTATTTCGCTAACGATGAGACTCACGTATTCGCAGTAGCTTCTGTTGACGATGTGAAGGATATGGGTCATGGTGTGAACCTGATTCGCAAGGGTGTTTCTGGTAAGACTCAGAACCAGCGCTTCGAGTTCAACATGAGCATCAACAACCCTGCTCTTACTGCTCAGGTATTGGTGAACGTAGCTCGTGCTTCTATGCGTCTGCAACCAGGTTGCTACACAATGCCAGAGATTCCAGTGATTGATATGCTTCCTGCTTCTCGCGAGGAAATCATCGCTCACTTGGTATAAGAGGCTGTTCTATACAAAGCATCTCAAGTAGAGCATTTTAAGTTTATTGAAAAAGAAAATAGGTATCCGCTATCAAAAGGGGATACAAACAAAAAAACGAGGGCGCTGTCACAGCGTTCTCGTTTTTTTCCTTTGTACTAAATTCTACCTAAACAAAAATAAACCTAAAACCTATTAACCTAAAATATATTGTTGTTTTCACGCTGCAAAGATAGTAACTTTATCAAAAAGGCATTAGCACTTATCGTTCATAAAATGGTAAAATCATTCAATTTGCTGCAAATGAACGATTTTTAGCACCTTTTTACCGATTTATTACATTTATCTGTCGCCTTTTTCTGACTTTTTCCCACAAATTTCTGTATTTTCATCAGATAAAACATAAAATCCCACAGATTTGCATAGTTCCCATATAGACCGCTGTGGGAACTTTATGGAGCAAGTTTGTGGGGAAGTTTATGAGACCCTTCAGAACAAAAAAAGGTGTGACTGATGCCACACCCTTTATATCATTATAAAAAAATCGATAATTACTTCACGATACCCTTCTCAAGGTATTCCACAAGGTTGCAACGAACCTTCTGACCTGCATCCTCGGCAGCAACCTTGGCCATATCGCTCTCTACCATGATCTTCACCAATTCCTCGAAAGAGGTGGTGTTAGGATTCCAGTTGAGCTTTGCCTTTGCCTTGGTTGGATCACCCCAGAGATTGACAACATCTGTTGGACGGTAGAAATCTGGAGAAACCTCTACGAGGGTCTTGCCAATCAGATTCTCAGGACCTTCTACGCAGATACCCTTCTCGTTCTCATCCTTGCCTTCCCACTTCAGTTCGATACCTACATGATGGAAAGCCAACTGGGCAAACTCTCTTACAGAGTGCTGCTTACCGGTAGCAATCACGAAGTCCTCTGGCTTCTCTGCCTGGAGGATGAGCCACATACACTCTACATAGTCCTTTGCATAACCCCAGTCGCGCAAAGAATCCAGGTTGCCGAGATAGAGTTTCTCCTGCTTACCCTGTTTGATGCGTGCTGCAGCAAGAGTGATCTTACGTGTTACAAAAGTCTCGCCACGGCGCTCACTCTCATGATTGAAGAGGATACCAGAGCAGCAGAACATATTGTAAGCCTCACGATACTCCTTGACAATCCAGAAACCGTACTGCTTGGCTACGGCGTATGGGGAATATGGGTGGAATGGTGTATTCTCGTTCTGAGGAACCTCCTCTACCTTGCCATAAAGCTCGGATGTAGAAGCCTGATACATACGGCAGGTCTTCTCCAGACCGCACTGGCGGATAGCCTCCAAGATACGGAGTACACCTGTAGCATCAACGTCGGCTGTAAACTCAGGAGAATCGAAACTTACCTGAACGTGGCTCTGGGCTGCCAGGTTATAAACTTCGGTTGGTTTCACCTTGTTCATCACCTGAATGATACTCATAGAGTCGCCCAAGTCGGCATAATGAAGGTGGAAATTAGGTTTACCTTCCAGATGAGCGATACGCTCGCGGTAGTCAGTAGAAGAACGGCGAATGGTGCCATGCACATCGTAACCTTTCTCTAATAGTAACTCTGCCAAATAAGAGCCGTCCTGGCCCGTAATACCCGTAATGAGGGCTACTTTTCTATTATCCATGATTTCTATATTAATTATTATTTATTTATACTATTACCTCTCAGGCTCATCCTGTATTTCAGCGGCGACATCTTGAAATGTTCCCTTACATACTTACCGAAGAACGAGGTATTGGAGAAGCCTAAGATACCAGATATTTCCTTGATAGACTTATTCGTGGAGCGCAGGTAGTAAGTGATATCCGAAAGCGTGTATTCCGTAATCCATTCAATAGCCGTTTTGTTGCTATGGCGCTTGCAGACAATGGAAAGGTATTTCGAGGTAATGCACAACTGCTGGGCGAAGAACTCCACAGGTTTGTGTTTCACCTCATTCTGTTGCAGCATCACCAGGAATCTGTCGAATATATCATAAGTCGAAGAATTGTTTTTAGCTACATCAGCCACCTCGGTCGTGAAAGCATTGCAAAGGGCGAGAAGTGCCGTTTTCAATAAAGTTTCCACAATTTCTCGGCGATAGGGATTCCAGGAAGAATGTTCCATGCGCTCTTCATCCAGACAGAGACGCACCAGTTCTGTAAACTTGGCATAGAACAGCATTTCCTCGCTCGTCATCCTGATGACAGAAACCTTGTCCACATACATGGCGCGATTCCACACATTAATATGTGATCGCAGGATATTCTGCATACCATGGTTGGTGACACAGAGCGCCACACAGGTGAAATCAGATGAAAACTCAATGATATCCACAACAGAATTAGGCGGACAAACGAAGATATCGTTTTTGCCCACTTCCACCGTTTTACCATTTACTTCCAGCTTCAGATTTCCTTTCTGGCAAGAAGCAATCATATTCATCTGGAGTCTCACAGGATCCGGATTGGCAAGTACTTTGATATTATCAATGATGAGAATATCCTCATCCAGATAGCTTGCACTAATCTCTGCACTCTGAGCAAACTCCCCCTGCTCAATACGTTGCTTTATGTCCTTCTGTTCTTGCTTTGCCATGAATATGTTCCTTTATTCTTCGTTCTTCACTTCTCATTTCTCATTTCATCAAAACGCCTCACGATACTTGTTCTCGTCCTTGTCTTCAAGCATGGACAAATAACTCTGGTATCGGCTGGCGGCAATGAAGTGATCTTCCACCGCCTTGATGACCGCACAACCCGGTTCGTGGGTATGCGTACAGTTGGAAAAACGACAGTCCTTGGAGAAATGGAAGATTTCCTTGAAATAACTGGTCAGTTCTTCTTTCTCGATATCAAACGTACCGAAGCCCTTGATGCCCGGAGTATCTATCAGATAACCACCCTCAGGCAGTTCAATCATCTCACTGAATGTGGTGGTGTGCATACCCGTATTGTGCGCATCGCTGATTTCTGCAGTACGCTGGGAAGCATGAGGAATCAGGCGGTTGATGAGCGTTGACTTCCCCACACCACTATTGCCGCTCAGGAGAGTAATTTTGTCTTTCAAGATAGGAAACAACTGTTCCACGCCCTCTCCCGTTTCAGCAGAGATCTCAACGCACTTGTAGCCCACGGTCTCATAGAGCGTACACATCATCTTCTCATAATGCAATTCCTCTTCAGAGAGGAGGTCGTGCTTATTAAACACGAGGATGACCGGCACGCTATAAGCCTCAGCACTGGCCAAGAATCTATCAATAAAAGTGGTGGAAGTCTGCGGATAGTTGACAGTGACCACCAACAAAGCCTGATCGACGTTGGCGGCGAGGATATGACTCTGTTTACTGAGATTAGGCGACTTTCGGATAATATAATTACGCCTATCCCCAATAGCAGAAATAAAAGCCGTACCTTCCTGATTGGTGATAATTTCCACATAATCACCCACAGCCACAGGATTGGTACTGCGGATGCCCTTCAATCGGAAATTACCCTTGATTTTACTTTCAATAAGCTGGCCATCGTCAGTTTTGACGGTGTACCAGCTTCCTGTATTTTTGATGACTAGTCCTTTCATCTACTCACTGCAATAATGATTGTCAAAGAGTCAGTAAGACTATACGGTCATGATTTCTTTTTCCTTCTCAGCCATCAGCGCCTCAAGCTGCTTGATGTATTTATCGTGCAATTTCTGCAACTCGTTCTCAGCGTCCTTCTCCAAATCCTCAGAAAGACCGTCCTTGATAGCCTTCTTCAGTTTGTCCTTGATTTCGCTACGTACATTGCGCACCTCCACCTTAGCCTTCTCAGCAATCTTGCCACACTGCTTCACGAGTTCCTTACGGCGCTCACCAGTTGGCTGAGGAATACCCAGGCGTACGATTTCACCATTGTTTTCAGGAGTGATACCCACACCACTATCCATAATAGCCTTTTCGATATCTTTGATGGCCTTCTTGTCCCAAGGGCGGATAGCGATGGTACGGGCATCAGGAGTGGTAATATTAGCCACCTGATTGAGCGGTACCATACTGCCATAGCTGTTGACTCTTACACCATCAAGGATAGCCACATTGGCACGTCCTGCACGAATATGAGAGAGCTCCTCTGCGAGATACATCGCTGCCATCTCCATACGCTCACCTGCTGAACTCAAAGTTTCTTTTACGTCTATCATAATTCTTTATTTTATTACTTGTTATTGTTAGTTTCTATTTCTTTTCCGCCCATAGGACTTCTTTTCCGCCACAAAAATAGGCATTTCTTATCAATTAGCCAAATTATCTGCTAATTATTTTGCGCTTTCCAGGCGTTTCAGTTCCTCATCCACATAGTTGGTGAGTTCCACAAACTGCTGGATGGTGAGCTGTTCAGGGCGCTTGGTCATGATGTCTGTGGTATAGAAGTCCTCACGTGGAGTCATTCCCGGGAACATCTGTTTCAGACTGACGCGGAGCATTTTCCTGCGCTGGTTGAACACGGTCTTGACGAGGCGCTTGAAGAGTTTCTCATCACACCCCAATTCCTTCACATCATTGCGGGTCATTCTGATAACAGCACTCTTCACCTTTGGAGGCGGATTGAACACCCCCTCATCCACCGTGAAGAGATACTCCACATCATACCAAGCCTGAATCAGCACACTTAGAATGCCATAGGCCTTGTTTCCTGGTTCTGAAGCAATGCGCAAAGCCACCTCTCGCTGAATCATACCCGTACAGCATGGAATGAGTTCCTTGTAGTCGAGCATCTTGAAGAAAATCTGGGAGGAAATATCATACGGATAGTTGCCGGTAAGCACAAACTGCTCTCCGTCAAAAATCTGGTTGAGATCCATACGCAGGAAATCCTCACCGATGATACGATCCTGGAGCTGAGGGAAATTCTCATGCAGATAAGCCACCGATTCTGAGTCGATTTCTACTGCCTTTACCAGACGAGGTTTCTCCACAAGATACTGGGTAAGAACGCCCATGCCAGGACCTATTTCCAGCACAGGAATATCAGGACAAGCATCCACCGTATCGGCAATACGCTTAGCTATATTCAGGTCGGTCAAGAAATGCTGACCGAGATTTTTCTTTGGTTTAACCGCTTTCATGCTAATTTATAAGTTGTTTTCAAGAAGTGATGCGTCTCATTCCTTTTTCGACCATGCAATGCGACAAATCACCCAATAATTCTGCAAATTTACTATTTTTTTTTGATATTCATGCAGTTAACTCTGTTAAATTATCAACTTTTCACAAAATCAGCATCAGAACAGACGGCGCTGGAAGCCAAGATTCATGCAGTAGGAAAGTGCTCCTGATGTTTATTTATGCTAAAAATAATCACTTACATGCTAAAAAGTAATGTTTTTCATTCGCTATTGCGGATAAAAATCGTACCTTTGCACCAACTATGAATATCAAGAAGACGATAAACAATATATTGAAGGTGGGGTGGTCACTCCTCTTGGGAGGTGCTATCCTCTACTGGATGTACCGTGGATTCGATTTCCAGCAGGTGAAAGACATCCTGCTGCACAAGATGAACTGGACCTGGATGCTCCTTTCATTCCCGTTCGGTATCTTGGCTCAGACCTTCCGTGGTTGGAGATGGAAACAGACACTCGACCCCATTGGAGAGCACCCTCGAAGTAGTGTCAGCGTCAACTCCATTTTCATGAGTTATGCCCTGAGTCTGCTGGTGCCTCGCATTGGAGAGTTTGCCCGCTGCGGTGTACTGAAACGATGGGAGGGAATCTCATTCCCCAAGTCCTTGGGCACCGTGGTGACTGAGCGCATCATCGACTCACTATTGGTTTTGCTCATTGCCGGCTGCGTTTTTCTCCTGCAGATACCGGTGTTCCTCAATTTCTTCGACAAGACAGGCACCAGTATGGAAAGTATTCTGCACCAGTTTACTGCCACGGGATACATCGTTACTACCATTTGCGGCATAGCCATCCTCATCCTGTTACATTTCCTGCTCAAGAAACTTTCTATATATAATAAGGTGAAAGCCACCCTTCAGGGACTCTGGCAGGGAGTTGCATCGCTCAAGGGCGTCAGGAACGTACCGCTTTTCATCGGTTTCACCCTGGGCATCTGGCTCTGCTATTTCCTGCACTATTTCCTCACCTTCCAATGCTTTGAGGCAACGAGTCATCTCAGCGTGATGTGCGGACTGGTAACTTTCATCATCGGCAGTATCGCCGTAGTAGTGCCTACTCCGAACGGAGCAGGACCTTGGCATTTTGCCGTGAAGACGATGCTCATTCTCTATGGCATTTCATCAAACGATGCCTTGTTCTTCGTGCTGATTGTCCACTCCATCCAGACTCTGCTCGTCATCCTGCTGGGCATCTATGCATGGATCTCGCTCTCGTTCACGGATAAGAAAATGACAAAGATTTAAAAACCATTTCTCATTTCTAATTTCTAATTAATTAAAAGTATTTCTAATTAAATAAAAGCATTATGGCTGAAATTAAGAATCTGAACCCAGTAGAAATCTGGCGTAACTTCGACAAATTGACACAAGTTCCACGTCCATCAGGACATTTGGAGAAAATTCAGGCTTACTTGCTCAACTGGGCAAAGGAAGCTGGTGTAGAGGCTTTTCAGGATCCTGCAGGCAACATCGTGATGCGCAAACCTGCTACTCCTGGTATGGAGAACCGTAAGGGAGTGATCCTGCAGGCTCACATGGATATGGTGCCTCAGAAAGCGAAAGATAGCAAGCACAATTTTGAAACCGATCCTATCGAGACTATCATCGATGGCGACTGGGTTCATGCAAACCGTACTACCCTCGGTAGCGACGACGGTCTGGGCGTGGCTACTATCATGGCTGTCATGGAGGCAAAAGACTTGCAGCACGGCCCGGTAGAGGGTCTCATCACACGCGATGAAGAGACTGGTATGTATGGTGCCAACGAACTCCCTGAAGGTGAACTGAACGGCGACATCCTGCTCAATCTCGATACTGAGGTTTGGGGTGAATTCGTCATCGGTAGTGCAGGTGGTATTGATATTACTGCAACCCTCGACTACAAGGAAGTAGAAACCGACCAGGAAGATGCTGCTGTCAAGGTAACCCTGAAGGGCTTGAAGGGCGGTCACTCTGGTATCGAAATCTGCGAAGGTCGTGCCAACGCCAACAAATGCATGGTTCGTTTCGTACGTGAAGCCATTGCCGAACTCGACGCTCGTCTTGCTTCCTGGAACGGAGGTAATATGCGCAATGCCATCCCATTCGAGGCTGAGGTTGTACTCACCTTGCCAAAGGAGAACGTAGAGGCACTCCAGGACTTGGTAGCAGACTGGAAGGAAGAACTCCAGGATGAATTCAAGGGTATCGAGAACATCGAGAAGATAGAATTCTTCACAGAGAACGTAGAGACTCCTAAGATGGAAGTACCACAGGAGATACAGGACAATCTCGTAGATGCCATCTATGCTTGCCACGACGGTGTATTGCGCATGGCTCCATCTATGCCAGAAATCGTAGAAACCTCATCCAACCTTGCCATCGTAGAGATCGGCGAAGGAAAGGCAGCCATCAAGATTCTCGCCCGTTCATCACACGAAGGTTACAAGGCTTACATCGCCACCATGTTTGAGAGCTGTTTCTCTATGGCAGGCATGAAGGTGGAATTCAGCGGCAGCTATGGCGGTTGGAATCCAAACCCAGACAGTGACATTCTGAAGCATGTACTCAAGGTATATAAGGAGCAGAACGGCGAAGACGGCAAGGTGCAGGCAGTTCATGCCGGATTGGAGTGCTCTATCATCTTGGGCAAATATCCACACCTCGATGTCGTTTCCTTCGGTCCTACCCTCTGCAGCCCTCACACCCAGTTTGAGCGTTGCCAGATCAGTTGCGTAGCACCATTCTGGAATCTCATGAAGCAGTTGCTTGCCGAGATTCCAACCAAATAAATTACAAAAAGGTTAAAAATATAGGGCCGGGAAGAAAATTCCCGGCTTTATTTTTGCCATTTTGGTTTATTTTAGTTACCTTTGCAGCCGGAATTTTAAATATTAAACAAATGGACGATTATCACGCGGACAACAACAATGAATTGTAGGCGTGGAGATTCAGCAGAAAGCAACCCATTCACCGCTTTGGGGGATAGCTAATCTCCATACCCCAAACTTTTATTTTGTGGAGATTAGCAACAATGAGAACATATTGGAATACAGAGAATCATCTGCAGGCTATCAATGAATGGCAGCCTAACTGCTGGATACAAGTAACTTGTCCAACCGACGAAGACCAGCGCTTGCTGGAAGACGAATTCAAAATCCCTGATTATTTCCTCTCGGACATCAGTGATACCGATGAGCGTGCCCGCTACGAATACGACGATGGCTGGATGCTCATCATCCTCCGTATTCCTTATGTCAAGGAAATCAGAAGCCGCACGCCTTATACTACCGTGCCATTGGGTATCATCCACAAGCGGGATGTCACCATCACCGTCTGCTATTACGAAACCAACATGATGATTGATTTCGTGAGTTTCCAGCAGAAGCGAGGTGAAGGCTTCACCGACTATGTGGACATGATTTTCCGTCTCTTCCTTTCCTCTGCCGTATGGTATCTGAAGCGACTCAAGCAGATCAACTCGCTCATCGAGAAAGCCAAGCGCAACCTGGATCATGGCGTCAACAATGAAAGCCTGATCGGTCTGTCACGTCTGCAAGATTCCCTCACCTATTTCATTACCTCCATCCGAGGCAATGAAAATCTGCTGTCCAAACTGAAGTTCAAACTCCAGGTGGATGAGTTGGATGCCGACCTGATTGAGGACGTCAACATCGAGATGACCCAGGCGCGAGAAACCACCAATATCTACTCAGATATTCTGGAATCCACGATGGACACCTATTCCAGCATCATCAACAACAACATGAATACCACGATGCGTACCTTGACGTCCATCAGTATCGTCATGATGTTGCCTACCCTGATTTCCTCCTTCTTCGGAATGAACCTCATCAACGGTATGGAAAACAGTTCCATCGGCTTTGGCATCGCCATCCTTATCTCTATCGTCGTATCTGGATTGACGTGGGGATTCTTGCGCTATAAGCGCTTGCTCTAAGGGGAAGCCAAGTGCCGCATAGCGCATGGACAGCGCCAGAAGAACACAAGAAGTCAGAAAATAATGATAAAAAAATATAAAAAAGCGAGGATAAAAGCAAAAATAAAAAATAAAATTAGGATTTTTCGCTTTTTTTACTTAAGTTTGCAAAATTATTGTGTGTGTATGTGGCAGATAGCGGCACCGTTATCTGCCAAGAAATCGAATCATAAACTAAATACAGTGAAATGATGGACTCTCAAGAAAATGCCCTTTTACAGGGAACCATGGAAGAACCTGCCAAGAAGGCGTATGCCACCAAGCAGGAAGTGCTCGAAAGAGTGAAAGAAATCGCTCGCAGTGCCGAAGCTCCTAACAAGGAAGAGCTCGACCATCTGAAGACAACTTTCTACAAGATTCACCTCGCAGAACGAGATGCTCAAACTAAGGAGTATTTAGAAAAAGGTGGTGACCCGGAAAAATTCGTACTTCTACCTGATGACACAGAAGAAGCCTTCAAGGCTGAAATGCAGATCATCAAGGAAAAACGCGCTAAGATCTTCTTGGAGCAAGAAGAGGAAAAGCAGGAAAATTTAGCAAAAAAACTTGAGATTATTGAAAAGATCAAGGCAATGGCTACCTCTCCTGAGGAAGCTAACCAATCATATAATGACTTCAAGGCCCTGCAGCAGGAATGGAAAGATATCAAGGCCGTGCCTGCCGACAAGGCGAATGAGCTGTGGCGCAACTACCAGCTCTACGTGGAGCAGTTCTACGACCTCCTGAAACTCAACAGTGAGGCACGCGAATATGACTTCAAGAAAAACCTCGAGGCAAAGACTGCGCTCTGCGAAGCTGCCGAAAAACTCGATGAGGAAGAGGATGTCATCTCTGCCTTCCATCAGTTGCAGGACTTGCACCAGCAGTATCGTGAAATCGGTCCTGTTGCCAAGGAATTGCGCGAGCAAATCTGGAGCCGATTCAAGGCTGCCAGCACCGTGATTAACAAGAAGCATCAGCAGTACTTTGAGGATATCCGCGCTAAGGAAGAGAAAAATCTCGAATTGAAGACGGCACTTTGCGAGAAGTTGGAGGCTATCGACCTGAATGCCATCAAGACCGCTGCACAGTGGGAGGCTACTACCAAGGAGGTAATCGCTATGCAACAGGAATGGCGTGAAATCGGTTTTGCTCCTCAGAAGATGAACGTGAAGATCTTTGAGCGCTTCCGCACCATCAATGACGTGTTCTTCAGCAAGAAGGCTGAGTTCTTCAAGGAACTGAAATCGCAATATTCCAGCAATTTGGAAAAGAAGCAGGAACTCGTCAAGAAGGCACAGGAACTTGCTGATAGCACAGACTGGAAGAAGACGGGCGACAAGATTATTGCGCTGCAGAAAGAATGGAAGACCGTGGGCGTTGTGCCTCGCAAACAGGGTGAACTGCTCTGGAAGGACTTCCTCGATGCTTGCAACAAATTCTTCGAGGCTCGCAACAAGGCTAATGCAGGCACCAGAAACACGGAGCACAGCAACTTGGCGAAGAAGCGCGAAGTAGTGGCTAAGCTGAAGGACTTGCTCGAAAACCCTGTAGAGAACGTGCAGCAGGCACTGCAGAAGCTGACAGAGGAATATAACTCCATCGGCCACGTGCCTTTCAAGGAAAAGGACAATATCTACAAGGAGTATCACGCAGTGCTCGACAAGATCTATAAGGACTTGCACATCAGCAACGCCAAGCGCCGTCTCGACAATTTCAAGAGCAATCTGAAGAATGTGGCTGAGAAGGGTTCTGATGCCTTGGACAATGAGCGTGGACGACTCTTACGCCGTTACGACCAGTTGCGCAATGATATCACAACCTATGAGAACAACCTCGGCTTCCTCAATGCTGCCAGCAAGAAGGGCAACAGTCTCGTAGAGGAAATGAACCGCAAGGTGCAGAAGCTCAAGGATGATCTCGAACTGGTAAAAAAGAAGATCAAGGCTATTGATGCAGAAAACAAGTAAAATATATAGCCCCACAGATCTCACGGACTTTACATAGGTCTTACATAGACCGATGAAATATTAAAGTCCCACAGATTTCACGGATATCCACAGATTTATTTATCTTCAAAAGATCTGTGTTAATTTGTGAAATCTGTGGGACTTTTTTTAACCCCTTAAGCCTGTTCTCGCCTTGCACGAACAGGACTTATATCACACTTACATCTTTTCTATGATTTTCATGCCCTCTTCCACCGCTTTCATATTGAGTGGAATCAAACCATGATGGCGCTCAGGCAACGACTTGAAGAGCGCTTTGTTCAGACCGTCTGTGCTCACCACAGGACAAACCTTCAGCAGACCACCCAGTACAATCATATTAAACACCTTAGCATTTTTCATCTCAGCCGCCTTGTCCATCGCATCAATACGATACACGGTGATATCCTTACGCTGCGGAGGATTCATGATACCATAACCATCATAGATCAGCACACCGCCCGGCTTAACCTTCGATTCAAACTTATCGAGCGAAGGCTGATTCAGTACGATAGCCACATCATAATGGCTCAAGATAGGCGAAGAGATACGGTCATCGCTCACGATTACCGTCACATTCGCCGTACCGCCACGCTGTTCCGGACCGTATGCAGGCATCCAAGTCACCTCTTTATCCTCCATCAGCCCAGAATAAGCCAGGATTTTTCCCATAGAGAGAACACCCTGACCACCAAACCCAGATATAATAATTTCTGTCTTCATTTCTCGTTTCTCATTTCTCATTTACATTCCCGTCGTATCTTTCAAGTCTCCCTTAGGATACTCCTTGAACATATTCTCTTCCATCCACTTATTAGCTTCCACAGGAGAAAGTTTCCAACCACTGTTGCAGGTAGAAACGATTTCCACCAGACTGGAACCCTTGCCCTGCATACTCGCCTCAAAGGCCTTACGGATAGCTTTCTTAGCCTTCCTGATGCTCGCTACAGTTTCCACGCTCTGTCGGGTCACATAACAAGTACCCGTCAGATGGCTGGCAAGTTCGGTGATATTGAGCGGATAACCATGAAGATCTGGATGACGACCGTAAGGACAAGTTGCCGTCTTCTGACCCAGCAGTGTAGTAGGAGCCATCTGACCGCCCGTCATACCATAAATGGCATTATTGATGAAGATAATGGCGATATGCTCACCGCGGTTTAGGGCATGAATCGTCTCGCAAGTACCGATACAAGCCAAGTCACCATCACCCTGGTAAGTAAACACCAGACGATCGGGCCACAAACGTTTGATGCCCGTAGCCACTGCAGGCGCACGACCATGAGCCGCTTCCTGCCAGTCAATATCCAAATAACGATAAGCGAAAACAGCGCAGCCCACAGGACAAACGCCCACCGTCTTATCCTCCATACCCATCTCCTCTATCACTTCGGCGACAAGCTTATGCACCACACCATGCGAACAGCCCGGGCAATAATGCATCGGAACATCGTTCATCAGTGTCGGTTTCTTATATACCAGATTCTCTGGCGAAATTATATCATTCATAATGTATAATTTATTTCTTATCAATAATTAATCGCTTGAGCGCCTCCACAATTTCCTCTGGTTCAGGCACAATACCACCCAAACGACCGAAATGCGCTACAGGCACCAAACCGTTTACTGCCAGGCGTACATCCTCCACCATCTGTCCGGCATTGATTTCAGCCACAAGGATACCCTTCTTGCTCTCAGCCAAGTGATGGATTTCCTGAGTAGGGAAAGGCCAGAGCGTGATCGGACGGAAAAGTCCCACCTTGATACCCTGCTCACGGGCACTCTCGATACTCTTCTCTGCAATACGGGCAGCACTGCCGAAAGCCACGATCACATAGTCGGCATCCTCACAATACTGCATCTCGTAGCGCACCTCCGTCTCACGGATTTTCCTGTATTTTTCCTGCATCATCAGATTGCGCTCCTCCATCACTTCCGGTTTCAGTTCCAGGGAAGTCATGATATTCGGCTTTCTGTCTTTCTTACGACCGATGGTAGCCCAAGGACATTCCTCCGCAATCTCCTGCTCCGTGCGGCGAGGTTTCATCGGAGGAAGCGCCACCTTCTCCATCATCTGACCGATGACACCATCACTCAGTATCATCGCCGGATTACGGTATTTGAAAGCCAAGGTGAAAGCCAAGTCCACGAAGTCAGCCATCTCCTGCACAGAAGCCGGAGCCAATACGATCACATTATAGTCACCATTACCACCACCACGAGTAGCCTGGAAATAGTCACCCTGCGAAGGCTGGATAGTACCCAATCCCGGACCGCCACGCTGCACGTTGACGATGACACCCGGAATCTCGGCACCCGCCATATAGGAAATACCCTCCTGCATCAAAGCCACACCCGGACTGGACGAAGTAGTAAGCACACGCTTACCGGCACCCGCACCGCCATAGACCATATTGATGGCAGCCACCTCACTCTCAGCCTGGAGCACCACCATACCAGAAGTCTCCCAAGGTTTGAGCAAAGCCAAAGTCTCTATAATCTCACTCTGTGGAGTAATCGGATAGCCAAAGAAACCATCCGCACCACATCTGATGCAGGCATGAGCAATCGCCTCATTACCCTTCATCAAAGTTATTTCACGTTTCTGTTGTTCAGCCATTATTCATTCTCCTTCTTACGATACACGGTAATACATCCATCAGGGCATACGATGGCGCACGAAGTACAGCCCACGCATGCATCCGGCACAGCCGCTTCCACATAGCGATAACCATGCACATTTACTTTTTTCTCGGCTAATGCAATGACATGTTGAGGACAAGCCACCACACAGAGCGCACATCCCTTGCAGCGCCCTGTATCGACTACAATAGCCCCTTTAATCTTACTCATATTCTTTTCGTTCTAATTATCTTTACGCTTGGAGTAAACCAAAACTGCCGTTGTCCACATGTCGGTTATTATGGATTGTAGTAGTCCTTGCAATAGAAGCTCATGATATCATCCAGCATCTCCTTGGCAGCCACGGCAGGACTCTCCGGATCGAGCGCAATGGCCTCCAGATAACAGTCGATGGCACGCTTAAAGTCGCCTTGCTTGCGCCAGGCGTTACCTTGTTGATAATAATCTTCTGCTTTCATTTACTCTATTTATTTTTAAGTTTTACGCTGCGAAAGTACTAAATTTCAGCTAAGAAAAAGAATAAAAGCGGAAGATTTAAACTATATTAATGTTGATTTTCTTAAAAAATGCGCACACTACTTTTTAGTGTGCAATTTTTCAAGAATAATATCCGATATTTCTACATTTTATTTTGGTAGATTACATACAGTACGATGCCACGCAAAACGAGATAGATGATGAAAGCCAGCCACAGGGCATGATTGCCCATCAGCGGATGCAGGATGAAAAACAGAGCGAAGAAGGAAGCGGAAGCGATGGCAGTAGAACAGAGCATCGACTTCGACTGAGTGATGCCCACGAAGATGCCATCGAAGACAAAGGCCGCCATTCCAGCTAAGGGAATCAGAACCGCCCACCAGAAGTAATCACCCGCAGCCGTTATCACCCGCTCATCATCCGTCAGGAGCGCAAGGAAGTTTTCTCCACCTATCATATATAATAAGGTGAACCCCGCAGCCACCGCTAATCCGAAGCCCATAGTCCTGCGCACCACTTCCCGAAAGGCCACCATGTTCTTTGCCCCGTAATACTTGCCACTCAGGGCTTCAGCAGCGTAGGCAAAACCATCCATGAAGTAGGAAAAGATGGTGAAGAGCGTCATCAGCAGGGTGTTCACCGCCAATACCAAGGTACTCTCCCTGGAACCAGCAGCCGTGAAGAAGAGGTTGACAGCCACCAGACACACCGTACGGAGAAAGATGTCCCTGTTGAGCAAGAAAAACCGTTTGAGCGGTTCCGCAGCTAAGAGATGTTGTCGGAAATCATACTTGCCCAACCGGCGATAATGAAGACGGAAAAGCAGACACGCCATGAGGAAGCCCCACCATTGGGCGATGACCGTACCGAGTGCCACGCCCTCCACCGTCATCTTGCCCACGAAGACCAGCAGCAGAGAAGCGATGATATTCACCACATTCTGCGTCAGCGAAACCATCATCGGAATACGGGTGTTCTGCATACCGATAAACCATCCCGTAAACCCATACAGACCCAATACGGCAGGAGCACCCCAGATGCAGACATAGCAGTATCTGCGGGCAAGTTCCACCACATCAGCCGCCGGCGACATTGCCCAGAGACCACCCCCTATGAGCCATTTCTGGAGCACGAAGAAGAGCAGACCAATCCCCACACCGATGCCTAAAGAGCGCACCAAGAGCCTCATCACCTCCGCCAAGTCTCTCCTGCCCAACGCCTGCGAAGTCATCCCGCTCGTCCCCATTCTCAGGAAGCCGAACAACCAATAGACCACGTTGAAGAGCATCGATCCCACGGCAATGGCACCGATATAAGCCGCATCGCCGATATGTCCGACGATAGCAACATCCACCAAACCTAAAAGCGGCACCGTGATATTAGAAATGATCGACGGTACCGCTAATTGTAATATTCGTTTATTCACACGTTCTATATTTCGCTGCTTGCTCCTCAATATAAGCAGCATCGCTGAAGTAGTCGATACGCATAGCCTTGCGCACCTCATCCATTGTCTGCGCAGCAAATTCACGCGCATCCTCACTACCCTTCTTCAGGATATTGAACACCTCAGGAATATCCTGTTCAAACTCATGACGGCGGGCACGGATAGGGTCGAGCATCTTGTTGAGCACACTGTTCAAGAACTTCTTGCAAGTACCATCACCGATACCACCCTTCACATACTGCTCCTTCAGTTCATCGAGAGATTTGAATTCAGGCCAGAACTCAGCGAAGTCCTCATCAGTAGAGAAAGCCTCCATATAGGTGAACACGGCATTGCCCTCCAAGTGTCCAGGCTCCTCCATGCTCATGCGAGGCTCACCATTCGACATCTTCTTCACCTTCTTCCAAACGGTCTTCTCGTCATCGCTCAGATAGATGCAGTTGCCCAAGCTCTTGCTCATCTTCTCCTTACCATCGGTACCAGGAAGGCGACGGCAAACCGCATTTTCAGGGAGCAGAATCTCAGGTTCCACCAATACAGGCGCATAGATCTGATTGAATCGGCGCACCAGCTCACGGGTCACCTCCAGCATAGGCTCCTGGTCCTCACCGGCAGGAACGGTAGTAGCCTTGAAGGCAGTAATATCGGCAGCCTGGCTCACAGGATAGCAGAAGAAGCCCAATGGGATATTAGCCTCGAAGTTACGCATCTTGATTTCCGTCTTCACGGTAGGATTTCTCTGCACACGAGATACAGAGATGAGGTTCATCAAGTAGGTAGTCAACTCAGCCAATTCCGGAATCATACTCTGGATATAGAGTGTACATTTCTGCGGATCAAGACCAGCAGAAAGGTAGTCGAGAGCCACCTCAGTGATATTCTGTCTAATCTTCTCAGGGTTATCAGCGTTGTCAGTCAGCGCCTGAACATCAGCCATGAACACAAACATTTTGTCGAAGTCGCCAGCATTCTGCAGCTGCACACGTCGCTGAAGCGAACCGATATAATGACCCAAGTGAAGTTTACCTGTAGGACGGTCTCCCGTCAATATAATCTTTCCCATTTACTTACAATTTATTATTTTTAGCTGCAAAGGTACGGTTATTTAATCAAAAAACAAAATTTTTTCTATCTTTTTTCATTTACCCTATCACCCAATCCTCTATATTCCCTTTGAAGAGTCGAAGTTGATACCAACTTTCGTTATAGATCTGCTGATAATTCCCTTATGATGAGACTGATATTTTTTGCATTTATACTTGGCTAATTCAGATTTTCTTCGTAATTTAGCAGCGCAAAACGTAAGATAAGTAAGAATATGGCAAAAATAGTAAATTTCTATCCAGTAGGAATACAGACATTCTCGAATATACGAGAGGACAATTATCTCTATGTAGATAAAACAAAATACATCATGGATTTTCGTAAGAAAAAGATGAAGTATGTCTTTCTGAGTCGCCCAAGACGATTCGGAAAGTCGCTTTTTGCCTCTACTCTCCAAGCTTATTTCGAGGGGAAAAAGGAACTTTTTGAAGGATTAGCCATTGCTGATTATGAGAAAGAATGGGTGAAACACCCTGTTTTTCATTTCGACATGAGTGGAGCCAAGCATTTTGATGCTGATGCTTTGAATAATTATCTGAATCTGGAACTTTTGCCATACGAAGAACTTTATGGTAAGGGAGAAGGTGAAAAATATCCTAATGAAAGACTGGAAGGAATCGTAAAGCGAGCTTACAAGCAAACGGGAGAAAAGGCTGTAGTCATCATCGATGAATATGATGCCCCTCTGCTGGATGTAGTGCATGAGAAGGAGAACCTGCAACCGCTCCGTCGTATCATGCAGAATTTCTACAGCCCATTGAAGAAGCTCGATCCATACTTAGAGTTCACCTTCATCACGGGTATCACCAAGTTTTCACAGCTCAGTATCTTCAGCGAGCTCAACAACCTCGATAATATCAGTCTGTACGACCAGTATTCGGCAATCTGTGGCATCAGCAAGACAGAACTAACCACGCAGATGAAACCAGATGTAGAGGCAATGGGCGAAGCACTTGGTATGACGTATGAGGAATGCCTGGCAGAGCTGACACGATTCTACGACGGCTATCATTTCAGCAAGAATTCAGAGGATGTCTTCAATCCGTTCAGTCTGGTAAAGGCTTTGAATGCACGTGACATTGCTCCATATTGGTTTGGTTCCGGCACCCCATCCTTCCTTTTGAAACTATTGGATAAATATCATGTCAATCTTTCTACATTGGAAAGTCAGGAGGCAGTACTCAGCTCTTTCGACCAATCTACGGAGGAAATGACAGATGCCTTGCCATTGCTTTATCAGAGCGGTTACCTGACCATCAAGAAATATGATCCGATGTTTCAGGAATATACTTTAGGCATCCCAAACGGGGAGGTACGTAATGGCTTACTCAATTCCTTGATTCCCCATTATGTAAATCCTCGTCGTTCCGATAATGATGCCTTCCTCTTAGGATTCTGCAAGGCAGTTTACCGCAATGATATTGAGGCGGCATTGGAACACATGCGCACGTATATGGCTACGATACCATACGATTTGGAGAATCATAGCGAGAAGCATTATCAGACCATCTTCTATCTGATGTTCAGCTTCCTCAACATCTATATCCGCACAGAGGTGAAGAGTGCCATCGGCAGGGCTGATGCCGTGATGCACATGCCAGATACAATCTACGTCTTCGAACTGAAGGTAGATAAGAGCGCCGAAGAAGCTTTGACCCAGATAGACGAAAAGGGCTACATGCTCCCTTATCACTCTGAGGGTAAGCGACTGGTAAAAATCGGCATCAGCTTTGACAGCACCCAGCGTACCATCAGCGAATGGAAAATCAAGGAAGAATAAGAAAAAAATAATCCGAAACAGAAGCCATATCAGCTATCTGTTTCGGACTTTTTATTACCTATAGTAAATATCTTACTAAGCTCTTTATCAAGATGTCATTACTTAGCAACCATGATAGAAACACGGTTCTTGTCATTCTCAGAGAATGGTTGAACACGAGCACCCTTTGAATCTTCAGTGATTCTGGATTCTTCAATACCATATTTCTCTTTGAGTGCCTTTACTACAGCTGCAGCACGTTTTGCAGAAATGCGGTCATTGATTCTGTCATTACCTGTGCCGGCATCAGCATAACCTGTAACAACTACCTTAGCTTCTGGGTTAGCATTCAAAAAGTCAACTACCTCTTTGATCTTACTCTCTTCATTAGAAGCAATCTTGTTAGAGTTGATAACGAAGAATACATCACGTCTGATTTCTTCTACCTTTTTCTCCTCAACCTTTGGCTGTGGTTTTGGCTCTGGTTTTACATACTCCTGTACTGGTACTGGCGCTTCCTTTACAGGCTCTGTCTTGGTGTGGCTCTTGCCCAAATTGATGCGAAGTCCGGCCAATGCGTTGAAATACCAGTCTGCGTTACCTGCTTTCTTAGAGTTGTATTTGTCGCTAGTGATGTTGGCATTTCCTTCCAACATGATGCTTACAGACTTGCTTACCTTAAACTCCAAGTCGATACCAGCACGACCGAAAGGACGAACCTTAGTGCCATCCCAGAGATACTCCAAGTTGTATTTGTCGAGAGACTCCAGTGTCTTGGCAATGTCGTTCACCTCATCGTTCTTCCAAGCGATGTTGGCACCACCTCCCACGAATGCGCTAAGATTGAATACACGGTTTGGATTCCAGCCGCAGAAGAGGTTGCTCAAATTGAACATGAAGTCTAATCCTGGTGCCACATAGTTGAATTTATAGTCAGCAGAGAATGGAGTATCACCGACTTTCTCTCGATAAGCAGCCCATCCACCCTTGCTCTGCCATCCATTAGCCTGGAGGCGCATAGCGAATACTGGAGAGAACTGGTAGCCTAAGCCCAACTGTACGTTAGGAGAAATCAAGTCACCGAACTTAGCCTCACCAAGAGTGTACTGAGCACCACCCTGCAAGTTGAGGAATGCGTGCTTCTTGAATGTGTACTCATTGCCATCTTTATCAGTGTAGGTGGCTTGTGCCATAGCAGCAGTGCCCATAGCGAGCATAGCTGATGCCATAAATAATTTCATTGGTTTCATAACTTAATACTATTAAAATTATTTCTTAATAACTTTCTTTCCATTAACGATGTAAATACCTGGCTGGTTGATCTTGGTAACCTTGCGGCCATACAAGTCATAGATGAATTCATTCTTTGCACCATTGCCCAATTCTACATCTGTAATGCCAGTTGTATTATTCACATCAACAGGAATAACTGTGCGTGGATTTGCAACGCAAGAGCTAGCAGAAACTAAAGTCTTATCCATCAAGAACTTTCCAAAGTTTCTATCACCATAGGTACCCTGTTCAAATACTAAAGCATATTGCTTTGGACTGAGATCACCTGACTCAATAGGTGTATCAAGAACAAGTTTCAATGTTGGAGTTGTAGGATCGTATGGATCTACATACTCTTCCATGTGTCCGGTACGAACTGTTGCATTATTATCAAACACTGCAATTCTTACGATTCTATCCTTATTGGCAACAATACCATCATAAAGACCACTATAGTTCTTAATCAATACGTTATTCAAATCAGTATCCTTAACTGGTCCATTTACTTCTGGAGAAATCTGAATGGCAGTATATGTAAAGTTGATGCCAGCATCATCAGGAGAACCATTCTTACCGATAGTAAAGAATGCCTTGATAGCCTGAGTCTTCACTTCCTTTCCATCCAACTCGTAGTGGAATGTACCTTCAGGGATTACCAACCAATAATCACCCTTTGCAAGATCTTTCAAAGAAATGGTAAACTGGTTGTTCTTACCCGCAACAGCAGCAAACTCAACATCCTTCTTACGCTCATCCTTCATATTAGCAATATAAGCATCAGCATCTTTAGCTACAACAACCTTATCCAACTCATCAAAAGTAAGTACCAAAGGAACTGTGTTATCAACTACGATGTATGACTCCAAAGAATATGCGGTATTTACTGTCTTGATAGCTTCTGCTGGCTTATCAGTCTCTGTAAAGACGAAAGCGCTTGAAAGTTTGTGCTGATAATATGGTACAGCAATAGAAGCATCTGTCTGATAAAGACCCTTCTCATGATTAGCCAATGCATAAGCAGGCATTTCCTCACCTAAAGAGTTCTGACAAACTCCATAGATTGAAAGTGAACCAAGCATCTTTTCTGCATCATACTCAGCACCTTCCTCTAATTTAACCTGGGCAGGATCCAATTTTGCAATAGTCAGATTAACTTCCTTTGAAGTAACATCTTCAACCAAACCACTAATAGTCAACATCTTGCCATCAGCATTCTTCAAGCTGACGATGCCATTATTATTGGTAGCCTCAAAAGCCATCGCTTTGGCTTCATCTTCTACAAGTGACAATTTGTTATCAACAATGCCAAGATACAACTTCTTGTTTTCTGCATTGACATTGGCAATATGATACCACTTCTGGCTTGCAGGAAGAATGATTTCCTTTTCAGCATAATAAGCTTTCAAAGCTTTGCTCACTTCTTCATCAGTTGGTTCACCCTGAACCAGTTCTTTCAATGCTACATAAGCAGCACTGGTCTCTGCAGGATAACCTACATTTTTATTAGCTACAAGTGACTTAGCCTTTTTGAGTATCTCAGAATCGTCAATCACATATTTCAACTCAAAAGCAGAGTTTGAACGCTCCAATTCTGTGTCTCCCTTCATATCATTGTAAACAACCTTAGCAGGAACAACCAATGTATAAATTGCCTTATCAGTAATTGGCTCTGTTCGATTCTGGATATTGAAGTTTACCTTGGTTTCATCAACCTTGGCTGCTTTTACAGACAGATAAGGTTCACCATTCTTCAACAGACGGATGTTGGCAGTTTCATCAACAAAACCAACTGTCTTACCAAAATCGGCAGTAATGGTGAGTGGCAATGTAAGAATATTACCCTGCTCTGGAGTTACAGAAACGTAATTGAAAGGAACCTTGATGATTACCTTAATCTTGATTTCCTTATTTTCAAATCCATTCTTGTCCTTAAAGCTTCTAGCAGGAACAGTAATTGTATAATCACCATCCTTTGCAATAGGAGTAGAAGCAACCAAAGTCACAACATTATTCTGGATGGTAGCTTTCAGATTTTGAGAATTAGTACCATCTGAAATTGTAATCTTCGAACCATCCTTAACAGTCATGGCATGGTCGAAAGTAAGATGCAACTGATTAAATGCATCTATTACACTACCATCAGCAATGTCACTCGTTGCATCCAAAACGGCTGATGGAACTGTATAATATACTGTTATCTTTTCTATTTGAGCAGGAGAAAAACTGTTTTTGTATATTAAGTCATGGATTGGTAACCCGGCGGAGTTGATCCATGTTCTATATCCATCAGTCTGAGTTCCAAGTTCTTCATCATCAACTCGCAAATCTCCAACAGAACTTCCATCAGAGAAAGAAACTCTTTCTAACTGAGCATCCTTTGGAGCATGAACCTTCAAATTCGCTTGTTGGCAAACTCGGAGGTAATAAGTAGAAACACCAGTCCAGATATTGGTAAAATGATAGATGGTAGAACCCAGTCCTTGATTTCCAAGATCAAAATCGATGGTGATATCCTTATTGGTAAAGGTCTTATCTGTAATATTGATTTCCGCGTTATTACCAGATGGAGGAGTAATAGCAGGGTTCAAGCCCAGCGGATTGCTGAAGTCAAATTCTGCTGTTCGCTGTATCTGTGCAAAACCTTGAACAGATACCAAAGTCATTAGTATGGCAAACAAAGATTTCTTCATAATAGATAATTTATATCATGATTAACGCAATGTCATATCAATCTGATCGGCTGGAGTCTTCACGCAGAGCTTCCAAGTACCATCAACCTTTACAGGATTAAACATGTACGATGTTTTTGCAGGTTCAGGAGTACCAGCCTGTTCTGCTGTAGCAAATGTAACAGCATACTTTACATCATTACAACCTGCCAACTGGAATGAATAATATATACGAGTATAGTCTAACACAGGGAATGTCTTAAACTTGTTAAGATATCTTTTTCTTGTTTTCTCTGAAAGAGGCTTAATTTCCTGTGTTGAATCTGTATATTCATATAGACTGGCCAAAACCTGATTATAGTCCTTAGCCTTCAGCTGCTCCATGGCAGTATCACAAAGCTTCAACATTTGTGCTGTATCCTCTTTGCTCAGTTCCATTCTGAATTCTTCAACTTGCTGTTCGCGGCTTTTCTTTTTATCACCACTACAAGATTCGAAAGAGAGAATCAATATAAGCGAAAGAGAGAATAATATAAGTTTCTTCATTTCAAATATGATTTAATGAAAAGAGGGTGTGCCGCTCTTTTAGGCACACCCTCTGATTAGAGCTATTTAAAATCTTTTAAATAGGATTAGTCACCGATAGTTGGCTTGATTGTAAACTCAACCATTCTTGTGAATGAACCCCACTCATAAGTAATAGTTACAGGAACCTTAACCTTGAATGTCTCAACGTTACCACCATTGTTGTAGTACCAGATAGTACCGAACTTAGCCTTGTTTGCTGTCATGTAAGCCTGCAATGCAGCATTCTTATCAGCACTGTTGTATGATGTCAAATCGTTAGTGTAAGTAATCTTTTTAGCTTCCTTAAGATGAGTAGGATTGCCATCTGGGTTACCGCACTTGAGCTCAACGTCCTTGCTTACCTTATCCAATGTAGTCCAGTTACCACCACCAAGAGTTGTCTGAACATTCTCAGGTGTTGTATCGATAGTGATAGACTTCACATTGTAGTAACCCCAGAACCAGAGGTTGTTACCCCACATATTACTCTGGTTAGCAATGCAGTCGTTCTCAGACTCAACAGCCTTGTAACCACGCCAGTCGTACAACTTGAAGAGGTCGAGAGCGTAGATGCAGTTACCGTTAGTATTAGCATCGATAACAGGCTCTGTAGCAACGTCGATCAAGTTGATAGGACGCTCCCAAGCTGTCAAGAAGATACCATCCTTAACGTACTGAGCAACATTGCAAGAGTTCTCAGCTACAACACCAACCCAAGAGCGCAACTCTGTCTGGATGTTCTTGTTGTTAAGCATATAGCCAACCTTGTTCAATACTTCCTTAGTAACATCATCCTTAATCAAAGTGATCTCGCTTGTAGCAGGATTCAAAGTAGCGATATGTGTATAAACACCATTCTTAACTGCGTAAAGTTTAGTATTCTCGAATGCACCAGCATTGTACTTAACAGCGCAGTTAGCCAAAGTCTCCTGCAATTTAGCCTTGTCGAACTTGTGGCTATCATTATCATAGTTGCAATACAATGTATTGTATTTAACATCAGCAGCACTGCTCTGTGGAGTAATTGTGTAACCACCAACTGTTACAGCCTCTGGTACGAAGTAGTACTTGTGATTAGCAGTAATCTTAGCAGCATTACCCTTCAAAGTAGAAGTTACCTTACGGCTGATAGCCTTGATATTGCTACCATCTGTAGGCTCCTTAACATCGAAGATAACTGCCTCATTACCGTTTTCTGCACCAGCGAGAGTCTTCCAATACTCAGGAATAATTTCACCGAATGCATAAGTCTTGATATTACGTGACAATGTGTATGTCAACTTGATATAGATGTAAGGGTACTTAGCCTTAGCATTACCAACGTAACGTACATAACGAGAAACTGTTACAGGATATGACTTAGCGTCATGTGTCAACTTCTCCAATGTAGCTGCATCGATGTGCCACTTGAATGTATGGTTAGTTGTACCCTCAGTATTACCGAAGTACTCGATGTCACCAATTACATCCTCTGCATCAGTTGTACCACCCTTAACAGGAGCATTCTTGAACATCTTCAATTTCAAAGTAGTGTTACCTACTGCATCTTCACCGAAGTTACCCTTAGAATCGATAGTATACTGATCATCGAAATCATTCTTAGTCATATTCTCGAGACCCTCTGTCAAAACAGTAGCAGAGAACTGTGACCATGTTGAGTGCAACTTATCGATACCATTGCAAAGGTCGAATGAAGCATTATCCTGATGCAAGTCAATCTCCTTGTTAGGAGCAACCTCAGGGTTCTGACGTGTAATGTGAATCAGGATATAGCCATCCAAAACAACCTCATTACCACGCTTAACGAGAACCTGAACCAATGGCTCACGGTCGATAGAAGTAGCAGACTCTGAAGTTGGGTTACCATCCTTATCAACATTCCAAGCACGGAGGATACCATCCTTAGAAGTCTTTACACCTGCAGCTTCGTTAACCCACTTAGCATAACGGCTATCAATTGTATTGTTACCGTCAACCTTGTAATCAACGAGTTTGAACTCGTATGTCAAGCCCCACTGCTTAGCCTCATTCAATGACAACTCCTTCAAATCCTTACCATAAGAAGTACCGTCGAAATTAGCAACATTCTCTACCAAGAGGTGAACACCAAGGTAGTCTGCTATATTGATACCCTCAGCACTGTTATAGTAAAGTTCCAAAGCTGCACCAGCACGATCAGCCAAAGCCTCATTTGGAGAATCGTATACGTGAACCTGAGCATCAGCATCCCCACGTGTAGTACCGAAGTAATGAGCTGTTGGGATACCCTTCTCGTCACCGTAACGGTTATTGTCTGCGCCCAACTTGATGTAAGTTGGCTTCTTTCTCCAGTACAAAGCCTCGAGATATGCCTTCTGTGGCTGGATCAAAGCGTAGTCAGAAGTAACGATACCCTCAGCAACAGAGCTAGCAGCAGTCTTAGCCTGAAGAGCAATAGTATTAGCCTTGTTCTGGTCGTTTACTGTAGGATATGCATTCAACTTCTCAGGATGCTCAATCTGCAAACCAGCAGTTACAATACCATTATTAGTATTGAAGAGAGGGTTACCTGCATCGTCAAGCTTTGGAGAAGTAATATTACCCAACTCCTGTGCTGTAGCACGTGTATGGTAGTTGTAGATATTTGGCTCCAAGAGGTTGTAACGCTTGATATCTTCCCATGCCATGTCAGCATTAGATGGATTCATGTGATACTTAACACCCCAAGCTGGACCATAGTTGAATACACCAGGGAGCTCTTCACCACTAGGCTTGTTAGCCAAACGGTTAGGGAGATAATCATCGATATCAGTAACTCGTTTGTCCTGGTGGTTCTTGTCACTCAAAGCAGTCTTATGAGTCAAGTACTTACCATGCAAGTAATCGTAAGTTACAGTCTCGATACCGTCCAAGTATATCTTTGGCATGAATACCAAGCCTGTAAGATCACCAGAGAGAGAGATAACTACCTTCTCACCAGCAATACCCTTAACACCAGAGAGAGTCAAGTTAGACTTATCAAGAGTAGCAGTAATTACGTCAGGAGTTTCCTGAACGAACTTAACATTGCTCTGCTTTACCTTCTCGCCATTCTTATAAATATCGAAGTAACCTGTCTCAGCGTTAGGAACGTAGTACTCATAAGAAGCAGCAGTTGCATCAGAGCCAGCAGCTCCAGCTGGACCCTGAGGACCCTGAGGACCCTGAGCACCAGTGTCGCCCTTGTCGCCCTTGTCGCCCTTGTCGCCCTTTTCGCCGTCCTTACCAAGAGCCTTGTAACTGGTCTTTACGCCATCCTTCATCCAGAAGCCATCGTCACTGATAGTCCAAACAGTACCAGGAGTACCATCAACACCATTAGTACCATTCTTAATGTTGAAAGACTGACCGTTGCTCAATGTTACAGTAACACCATCAGTAGCTTCTGAAACTGTCTTGATGACACCACCACCCTTGATCAGATCCTCGATCTGCTTGATAGCAGTAGCATTAGCATCAATTTGCTTTTGCAAATTGCTAATGTCATCATCGTAATCCTTACAAGACGTAACAGTACTCATGGTTGCAACCGACAGGGCACCCATAAGCAATACGCTAAAATACTTTCTTTTCATACGATAAAAATTAATTAAACATTGTATATATTAACTACTTTATTCTATGCTTTTTCTCTCTATCTCCTGACGAGAGATATTATCGTCGCTGATATGGAGAATCTATGTGCTTTGGAGGTACAGATGTAGATCTTTATGGACGAAAAGGAGGATAGGTTGAAGCTTGCGCAAGGCAAATCCCCCAAGAAATGTAAAAATAAATCAGATTGCCCGTTTCGAAGACAAAGCTGGCATAATAAAAGAAATGAAGCGAAAAGTTTTGAGGTTACGATATTTTTGCTTAATTTTGCAGCAAAACAGAAAATAAAATAAACATGGAGAATGTGAAACGTATACCTTACGGTGTTTCTGACTTTGTCGATATAATAAAGAGAAATCAATATTATGTTGACAAGACAATGTATATCCCTAAGTTGGAAGAGGAGGCGGATAGCTTGTTCTTCATACGCCCTCGTCGCTTCGGCAAGAGCCTCTTGCTGAGCATGATGTGTGCTTACTATGACATCAACCAGTCTGATAGGTTTGAGGAACTGTTCGGCAAATTATGGATTGGCTCCCATCCAACACCTTACCGAGGAAAGTTTCAGGTCTTGTTCTTGGATTTTTCTAAAATCGGGGGAGATATAAAGGATTTGAAGGAGAATTTCAATAATTATTGCAACATCCGACTCGATAATTTCATAGAAAGATATAAGAGAACCTACCGCCCTGAAATTGTCGAGAAAATAAAGAGTGCCCCTACCGCAGTGGATAAGCTGAATATGATAGATACCGAAGCAAAGGATGCAAACATGCAGCTATATCTTATCATTGACGAGTATGACAACTTTACCAATGTCGTGCTCAACGAGCATGGAGAGAAGGTGTATTGGGCATTGACCCATGCGAAAGGCTTTTATCGAGAGATTTTCAAGATGTTCAAGGGTATGTTCACTCGCATCTTCATGACAGGAGTCAGTCCTGTGACCCTGGACGACCTAACCAGTGGCTTCAATATAGGTTGGCACATATCTACAAAGCCTGCCTTCAATCAGATGTTGGGGTTCTCTACCGAGGATGTACGTGAGATGTTTGAATATTTCAAGAGTGCAGGAAAAGTTCGTCCCGATTGCGATGTAGAATCTGTAATTGCAGAAATGAAGCCTTGGTATGACAACTATTGTTTTTCAGAAGATGCTTTACGAACCCAGAGTAGGGTATTCAACTGCGACATGGTACTTTATTATCTCCGCAATTACATAGAAACAGGAGAGTCGCCAAGGCAGATGATTGACCCGAACACCAAGACCGACTATAACAAGATGAAGAAACTCCTTCAATTGGACAAACTGGATGGTAATCGTAAGGGAGTCATATATGAAATAGCTGAGCAAGGGGAAATCATCTCGAATTTAGAGACAACATTCCCTGCGGAGACTTTGACGAATCCAAAAATGTTTGTCAGTCTGTTGTTTTATTATGGAATGTTGACCATCAAGGGTACTCATGGAAGTCGCCTTATGTTGGGCATTCCTAATAATAATGTACGCAAGCAGTACTACGAGTATTTGTTAGAGCAGTACGAAGAAAAGGCTTCCTTGGATACGAATCAACTTGAAGACTATTTTTATGATATGGCCTACGATGGCAAGTGGCATGACGCTTTGCAGTTCCTGGCAGATTCGTACGCCAAGGTATCTTCCGTTCGTGACGGCATCGAGGCGGAGCGAAATATACAAGGTTTCTTCATGGCGTACCTCAACTTGAATGCTTACTACATGACGGCACCAGAGTTGGAATTGAATCATGGTTATTGTGACTTCTTCCTGTTGCCAGACTTGACCCATTATGCCTCCAAGCACTGCTACATCTTGGAATTAAAACTCATCCCCAAAAAAGAAAAAGGTATGAGTCAAGAGACATACGAGGCTGCCATCAAGAAGCAATGGGGTGATGCCATAGAACAAATTAAGCATTATGCTGAGGCTCCAAGGGTTGAGGCTCTTCGTCAAGGTACCCAATTGCATAAGATTATCATGCAGTTCGATGGATGGAAACTCTTTCGGATGGATGAAGTAAATTAATTTTCAGTTTATGAATCGAACAATTATGAACAAGATAAAGGAAATACCCTATAGTGTCTCTGATTTCATTGAGATAATACGTTCCAACATGTATTATGTGGATAAAACCATGTATCTTCCAAAGTTGGAAGAGCAACCTCGCAATCTGTTTTTCATTCGTCCTCGTCGTTTTGGCAAGAGCCTTTGGACTAGCATGATGTGCGCTTATTATGACCTCAACCGAAAAGATGAATTCCAAGAGTTGTTTGGCAATTTGTGGATTGGAAAGCATGCGACTGAACTTCACAATAAATTCCAAATCCTCTACTTGGATTTCTCGAAAATAGGAGGAGATATCAAGGAATTGAAAGAAAAATTCAACAGTTATTGCAATATAAGGCTCAATAATTTCATTGAAAAGTATGCTGATGCTTATCGGCCTGAAACAGTTGAGAGTATTAAGAGAGCATATAGTGCAGTAGACAAACTAAATATGATAGATGCAGAGGCGAAGGACGCTAATATGCAACTGTATCTTATTGTTGACGAATATGACAACTTTACCAATGTCGTACTCAATGAGCATGGCGAGAAAGTGTATTGGGCATTAACACACGCAAAGGGTTTTTACAGGGAGATATTCAAGGTGTTCAAAGGCATGTTCACTCGTATCTTTATGACGGGAGTAAGCCCTGTTACCTTAGATGATTTAACGAGTGGATTCAATGTAGGTTGGCATATCTCTACAAACCCTAAGTTTAACCAGATGCTTGGCTTTTCCACAGAGGAAGTTCGAGAGATGTTTGAATATTTCAAGAGCTTTGGGAAAGTCCGATCTGATTGCGATGTGGAGACTGTCATTGCAGAGATGAAGCCTTGGTATGACAACTATTGTTTCTCCGAGGATGCATTGCGGACTCAAAGCAAGGTGTTCAATTGTGATATGGTGCTTTATTTTCTTCGAAACTATGCAGAAACAGGAGAAGCTCCAAAGCAGATGATAGACCCGAATACCAAGACGGATTACAATAAAATGAAGAAACTTCTCCAATTGGACAAACTGGATGGTAACCGTAAGGGTATTATCTATGAGATTGCCGAAAAGGGGGAAATCGTATCGAATATAGAAACAACGTTTCCTGCCGAGACTTTGACAAATCCTCGCATGTTTGCTAGTTTGCTTTTCTATTATGGAATGCTGACCATCAAGGGTACTCGTGGAACCAAAATGATATTAGGAATTCCTAATAATAATGTGCGCAAACAGTATTATGAGTATTTGTTGGAAAAGTACGAAGAAAAGGCCTCTTTAGATACTGAGGCACTAACTGATAATTATTATGACATGGCCTACGATGGCAAGTGGCATGACGCTTTGCAGTTTCTGGCAGATTCGTACGCCAAGGTATCTTCCGTTCGTGACGGCATCGAGGCGGAGCGAAATATACAAGGTTTCTTCATGGCGTACCTCAACTTGAATGCTTATTACTTGACGGCTCCCGAGTTGGAATTGAATCATGGTTATTGTGACTTCTTTCTGTTGCCAGACTTGGCGCATTATGCTTCCAAACATAGCTATATCATCGAGTTGAAATTGATTCCCAAGAGAGAGAAGGGAATGAGCCTGGAAGCATACGAGGCAGCCATCAAGAAGCAATGGGATGATGCCATAGAACAAATTATGCATTATGCTGAGGCACCAAGGGTTGAGGCTCTGCGCCAAGGCACCCAATTGCATAAGATTATCATGCAGTTCGATGGATGGAAACTCTTTCGAATGGATGAGGTATAGTAAAAGCGAGGTTTCCAGGATGGATTTGACTCCTATGGAAACCTCGCTTTGTTTTTTGCCATTCTCACTTTTAGAGAATGGTTGTTGTTTCAATCCTTATTTAGCAACCATGATAGAAACACGGTTCTTGTCATTCTCAGAGAATGGTTGAACACGAGCACCCTTTGAATCTTCAGTGATTCTGGATTCTTCAATACCATATTTCTCTTTGAGTGCCTTTACTACAGCTGCAGCACGCTTTGCAGAAATCGCATCATTGATTCTGTCATTACCTGTGCCGGCATCAGCATAACCTGTTACGACTACCTTTGCCTCAGGATACTGGTTCAAGTAGTCAACTACTTCCTTGATCTTAGCGTCCTCAGACTCACGAATCTTGTTAGAGTTGATAACGAAGAATACATCACGACGAATCTCCTCCACCTTCTTCTCCTCTACTGGAGCTGGCTTAGGCTCCGGCTTCACATACTCCTCAACTGGGCGTGGAGCAGGAACTTCCTTCACAGGCTCAGTCTTGGTGTGGCTCTTGCCGAGGTTGATGCGAAGACCAGCGAGGGCGTTGAAATACCAGTCTGGGTTATCAGCCTTCTTGGAGTTATACTTGTCGGTAGTGATATTGGCGTTACCCTCAATCATGATGCTGACAGCCTTGCTTACCTTGAACTCCAGATCGATACCTGCACGACCGAATGGACGTACCTTGGTGCCATCCCAAAGATATTCGAGGTTGTAGTCGTTCAAGTTTTTGAGGGTCTTGGCGATGTCATTGACCTCGTCGTTGACCCAAGCGATGTTGGCGCCACCACCAACGAATGCGGTTACATTGAACACACGGTTAGGGTTCCAACCGCAAAAGAGGTTGGAGAGGTTGAACATGAAGTCCACACCTGGAGCTACATACTTGAACTTATAGTCTGCCGTGTAAGGATTGCCCGTGTGCTGTGGTTCAAAGCCATTCCAGCCTCCCTTGCTCTGCCAGCCATTCACCTGCAAGCGCATGCTGAACACTGGATTGAACTGGTAGCCGAGGCCCAACTGAACGTTAGGGGAAATCAAGTCGCCAAACTTAGCTTCGCCAAGCGTGTACTGTGCACCACCCTGAAGGTCGAGGAAAGCATGTTTCTTGAATGTATATTCATTACCCTCCTTGTCTGTATAGGTAGCAGCCATGGCAGAGCTAGCGCCCAACAACAATGCAGAAACTAGAAAAATATTTTTCATTGATTTCATGTTTAGATATGTATTGAAAATTAGTCAATCGTCTCCATGTCCTTTTGCTTTTCAGGAGTATAGGTAACATAAGATTTGTCCATCAAGGCCAAATACCACTGAGCGTTGATTCTCTGAGGGGCAAAGGTGATACGGATCGTGTTCTGGATAGGATCATTAGGGTCTTCTTTCTTGAAGAACTCGATGCTATAGGTCACCTCAACTCGATGTTCATTGATGAACTTGAATGACTCCAAATGGTAATCCAACACTGGGAAAACTTGCTGCTGACGAATAATCATTTGCTTGTCTTTTTCCGGTAGAGGCTTAACGCTATCATTCAGAATCAGGTTCAGCTTGGAAAGAGCTTCGTCATATTTTTGATTTTTCAATGCTTCCAAATAGTCCTCTGCCATTTTCAACACTTGCGTAGTGTCTGCCTTGCAAAAAGTTGGCACGGTGTCTGTTTGGTTAGCACTTCTTCCACCCTTCTCCTTACTATTGGAACAACTAGAGCATGATGCCAAGAAAATACTACCTAGCACGAAGCAACCAATGAATAACTTATTGATAATTTTCATATTTGCTTAATTAAAAGAAAGGCACCCCAAGAGAGTACCCGAGATGCCTTTCCGTTTATTATTTAAAGTTTTTCTTTCTAAAGAATTACTTGTTTGGCACAACAGTGATGTCAACCATCTGTGTGAACTTACCCCACTTAGTCTGAACAGATACAGGGATAGATACGATGAACTTCTGAGAGATAGCGTTACCGCTCATGTTGTGGAATGTTACCTTCTGAGCCTTTGTATCGATAGCTACACGATACTTAACAGAACCATCAGCGTTCCTCAAGTCAGAGAGCTTAACATTTGCACTAGAACCGATAGAACCATTCTTCTGGAGGTTGGTCTTGATGTTATCCTCATCCCAGTAAGCTGGCTTTACGATGTACCACTTGCAGAGAGCTGCAGCATCCTTGGCAAGTTGGTTAGTTGGACCCACAATCATACGTTTCAAGCCAAATGCCTCACGGATAATGATCTTATTCTGGATGCTTACTGAGCTGCTACCACCATCGATAACATCCTTAAGAGTATCCTCAATCTTAACCTCATTCATAGCCAATGGCTTGATGAAGTTAACGAGATACTTATCAATCTCTTGATTCAAAACTCCACAGTAAACACTAGCCAACTTCACTGGAACGTCCTTACCAACCAAGAGGAGAGCGCCCTCTGTAGGCTCACCATTGTGACCAGCCTTTGTTGCTACACCCTCATAGAGACTGATGATACCAGTCTGGTCGATTGTTGCAGCCTGTACACCATTGTAGTAGAGCTCCATGTTGTCATTAGACAATGTCCACTTGTCAGTAGCCTTCTTGGTAGGAAGAACGCTCAAACGAGCAGGGTCGAATGTCAACTTAGCAATGCCAAAGTTAACGAGAGCCTGAACGGTTGCAGGAACCTTACCGTTGTTGATGTAACCAGCCTTCAAATCACCAATAATCTGGCAATCGCTGTAGTGTCCTGTACCATAAACGTTGTCAGAACGCAAAGCTGGGTTGATAAATCTCTTCTTGTTTGCGTTGGTCAAACCGTTAGCCATGGTCAAGCCTGATGGTTCCCACTGCTCCTGGCTATAGTTAACACCTGTAGCATAAGCCATCTTATTGATAGTCCACTTCACAGTCATAGAGAAGATGATTCGGCTATTAGAGTTAGAAGTCTTATAGAAGTAACCGTAAACTGTACGTGTAGCCTCACCTGCCTCATACTCTGCCTGAGTCATAGCAAAGTAGTTTGAGTTGATAGTCCACTTCAAGTTGTGTGTCTGACCACCAGCAGAATAGTCCCTCAAATCCTTGAAGTCAGTCTTTTCAATCTCAAAACTATTAGTATTGTTTACAACGTCATTGTAAGATGGGAATAATGCCTGGTTGACAGTGTAAGACTTATGGAACTCATCGCGAGACATGTTTGCAGTAGCGTAAACATTGTTCATAGCCTCTTCACCGATGATGTACTGGTATGTCTCACCACACTTATATGCATCCTCGAAGTCCTTGGCGATTGGACCATAATCAACAGTCTCCTGTACATCAACCCACTGAATCTTGAAGTAACGTACATCAACTACCTTCTCGTGCTTAGGATCGTTCACATCCTTCAAAACAACCTGGATCATTGGCTGACGACCGATAGCATCACGGTTGCCCTCAGCACCATTGCGAGCTGTAGCTACCAATGTCTTGCCATCTTCCTTCAACTTAGCGAAGTACTGCTGGTTAGTCCAGTCTGTTGTACTACCCTCATTGAGCAAGTTGTACTGCATGATATGGAACTCGAACTTCAAGCCAAATTTGTTGAGGTCGTATCTAGCACCACTCTTGTCGCAAACCTCTACGAGAGAAGTCAAGTCGATGCTCTTATTATAGTCAACCTTCTTGGTGATGCAGTTGCTGTTCTCTGCTGTAGGCAACTTGTCAATCTTCTTCATACCATCGTAAGCCTCAGAGAAGCTCCAGAAGTGAGAAGCGAGAGGGTTCTTCTTGCCAGTGTTGGACTCAATCATATTACCAGCGTCGTCCGTAGCCTGGGTGTTGTGGATGAATGGACGCTCTGTTGATTCATAGAGACGTGCCCAATCAGAGTAAACGAACAAGTTAGCTGCGTCGTCCTTGTCTGTTACAGCCTCGCCTGTCAACTTAGCTCTCAAAGCTACGATAGGGAACTTGCTGTAAGTTGTGCCCCAACCATAAGAAGTCTCTGACATCAATGGTGCGTTGCCAGTCTTCTGTACGTTCAAGGTAAGAACACCGTTCTTGAGAGATTTGCCAGCCACCTTGATAGGAGCTTCCTCAGCGGCGCGTGTCCACTTCTTCTCGTTAGTTGCATTCTGAGAAACGAAGTCGAAGTTCTCGATAGCATCCAAAGAAACAGTAGCAGGGTTCAAGTAGTACTTAACCGTTGTCTCTTTGTCGTTGATATAAGTATAAGTCTTAGCTGTAGGAGCATCTGCCTCCCAAGCAGTTGCGTTAGTACCCCAGTCATAGTAGTTGAGGGTAGAGAACTTGATAGCCTCGATACCATCAATGTATGTTGTTGGAGCAAATACCATGCTTGTCAATCTCTGGCCACACAAGATGTTGAGGAGGTTGATCTCGCCGAGCAACTCGGTACGGATACTGTTCATGCTAGAAGTCAAGTTTTCAGAAGCTTCCTCGATAGCATCAGCAATAGCCTGCTTGTAGTTGTCTGTCAAAGTATTAATCTTCTCATCAATCTGGCCAGATGTATAGTAATTGTCGAACTTGTCGTTGATTTGCTTCATCCAGTCAGCCAAGCCCTGCTCTACACCGTCGATATTAA
>ENA-ORRX01000014-ORRX01000014.1-human-gut-metagenome-genome-assembly--contig:-NODE-14-length-59108-cov-5.4203_pt1 | contig 59108 bp, 71 predicted proteins | sample MGYA00242186_ERZ509153 | MGnify/ENA primary metagenome ERZ509153 (study PRJEB26280, sample SAMEA2338643) | human gut metagenome | biome: human gut; feature: human-associated habitat; material: faeces... | reverse complement strand
TGTTGCCGTACTCATCCTCGACGGCGATGCAGTCGATGGCAAGGGTGGTGTATGACGTTCGCAAACGTAGCAATGGCCAAACCCCTTTAGCATATAATATGATTGAGTGCTTTTAAATTTAAGCGCTTGAACTTACGTCCTTTTGTGGTATAATAAAGCTAGAGGATAGCGGCATTGACCAGCTATCGGTGGCGATGAAGCAGTGGACTGGTTCGGTATCAGCCGATTGTGGAGCCAGACCGTGGGTTGAGCGATAACCACAAGCCGAATAGATTCGATGAATCGAAAGAAAACGCTTAATAGGAGCCTTGCCTTTCGGCAGGGCTTCTATTTTTTTGAGGGAAGGTGAAAATGTGCAGGACGAACATCAGGATATTTTGTATCGGGCAGCAGAAGTCTGGAAAGAACTGACCGAGTACCACTATGTTTTCACCTACGGCTATAAGGGTGAACTGCACGAGATCAAGCTGACATTTTCACCAGAGGACTTCCCTCACCTTGCTGGGTTCCACTACCTGAAAGACATCGCCTTGCCCCGGTATAGTCCATGCAAGACGGTTGATATGATTCTGTCTGATAAGATCACCTACGACAAGGTAAAGAAGGGTGCACTCTATCAGGAGTATGTGAAACCGCGTCTGCTGGCACTGGTGCGGTTGAAAGAAATACTGGAACAGGAGTTCGATTTGTTTTCCTATATGCCCCAGTTCTATCCGTTCGTAACCAAAATCAAAGCGGACTACCTGATTTCCAGCCAGATTGAACCAACGGCCTTTGTGTTTATTATCCGGGAATCTCCCTCCGGCAATGCGGTATGTGACTTTCTGTGTTGTTCTGCTTTTGAAGAAAGCGGCCGTGACTACCGTGCAAACCAACGTTCTCGAACGCTCCTGAAGAAAGAGCGTGTACATATTGAAACGCAGGACACGGTGGTTCTATATGATCGGCTTCCCATAACAAAAATGTGATGTATAAAGAGATGCATAAGTAAGAAGGGTGCTAGATCATACGATCCAGCACCCTTCTAAAGATATTTTACGCAGTAACCTTCGTACTAGACTCAATCAAAAGAGATGGCTCCATATAATGTGTCACGCCCTTGTTGTCTTTGTAAAGGAACGGAGGTAAGTTCTTTTCTTTGTCCAAACCAGAAAGCGTGAGCTTCACGGGCTGAAAAGGATAATTATCTACGTACTCCTCATTGTAAGGTGGCTTATAACGGAAAATGAGGGCGGCTTCTGCCAGTGTACGTTCCTCCTTTGAAGCGGGAGCAACTACATAGTACAAGAGTTCGCCCTTTTTTAGGCTCTTTTTCCAGTCTTCGTACCGGTCATGCTCTGCAATACGGTCATGGACGTTACTGGACTCTCCAATGTAGAGAAGCTGACGCAAATCTACAATGTTGTTGGGCTTGGGGGTTCCCGCATAAACTAAGTAAATGCCAGACTCTTTTGGAAGCCCGTCCTTGCGGGAATCTCTCCAGTAGCCACTAAATACTAACGAAACATTCTTTGCCATAAAAAACCTCCTATGACAATCGGGCACTTAACAGACCTGAAAAGGAATGCTTAAGTGCGGTGATGGCATCGGTGTAAAACAGCACAATGCCGCGATTGAGCATGACTTGCCAGAAAATTCCGATTGCAGGAAGGCTTGTTTTATGGTATAATAAACACAAAAACGGCGGCAACCCTTGATTTTTCAGGGGTTGCCGCTTTTCTTGTTACTAATTTGTTATTAGTTCAATGTTCAATCGCAGTTCTTCTATATTTTTGTGAGTATAGACCCGTTCACCCGTTCCCTTCGATTTGTGACCCATGAGCCTATCAATACACACCTTGTTTGCACCCGCTGAATCCAACCGTGAACGGAAGGTGTGGCGGCATTCGTGCGGGGTGTGATCCATTTGCAGCTTGTCCATAATGTCAGCCCAAAATTCCCGGTACTGACTTTGATTTAGTTTCTTTCCGTTGTACTCAAACAGATAACCGCTTTTGGACTGTTCAAAGCGTTTCTGAACTATACTTTGAATTTTTGAATGAATTGGAACGATACGATTTTTCCCCGCCGCCGTTTTCGTTCCCCCGGTCATTGTCAGTTCTTTCAAGTCAACATTGGAAGTTTTCAGGGCTATCATTTCCGAAATTCTGAACCCGGTATAAAGGAAGAACAGAATTGAATCAACCCATTCCAAATTTTGATTTTCCCAAAGGCGGGAAACTTCTTCATCCGTGAAGATTTCTTTTGTTGTTTCCGGGATTGGATCAGAGGTCAACAGGCTTGAACACTGTTTTGAAATTATATCAAGTTCCATTGCGAAACGGTCAAGATGCCCCCAAAGGTTTTTAATTGCCCCTTGGGTGGAATAGCCCTTCCCGCATTCGTCAATGCAATCTTGCATTTGGTATGATTTGATTTGGTTATACCGAACCTTTCCCAATTTGGAACAATGCTTGTATGCAGATTTCAGGGAACTTTGATTTGATGAACCCAATTTCACAGCCCGCTTTTCAAGCCACAAATCATAGAGTTCTTGCAAGGTGATTTTGTCTGTTTCAATATCCCACGGATCATTGTTGTACTTTGCAAGCATAATCAAACCTTCTTCCCGTGTTGCGGTGTAGCCTATGGGTTTTTGCTTCCCGGACTTACCTTCTTTGACAACCCACGGTTTTCTTCTATTCCCTGACAGCTTCGTTACTGTTCCGTACCCATTCGGATTTTTCAATAACATTCACCGCCTATTCTTGAAAATTGCACATTCAGGCGGTATAATAGTATAGACCGCCTGAAAAATCACTTCATCCTGATTTCCGGTCACTTCCCCCGTTGGTGTTGCAGCACTGACGGGGGATTTTTTTGTTTTTAGAAGCAAGCCTGAACGATAGCTTTGTACAGCTTATCATCTACTTCCAAAAGGCTTTTCTTTCCGTCTTTGAACAGGATTTTTACTTGATAACCATTCTTGGACATAGCCCCGGCAGTTCCACCTAATACTTCATAGCTTTCAACGGTGGTACTATTCAAACGCAACTGCTTCAAAAATCCTAAAGAAATCCCAGCGTTGGAAGAACCACCACCAACAACTAAACTTCCCGCATAGTCACCATTTATAACACGATTTTTTGCACCCATAAAATCACCCTTTCTTGAAATAAACTTTTCAATTCTTCAAGGTATTCAACTTCAACATAATGTTTTATATACTTTCATATTTTCAGCAACACTATAAATTTACGATGAATAAAAACCTTCTTATATAAGAAAAGAAGAAACAACTTGAATAAGTTGAAGAATACAGTAATTGCAATGAAAATCAAGTTGAATGAAAAGTTGAATGTATTTTGAATTTACCTTGAAGATTGGAAGTCAACAAAAATTACATTGCCTGTTCGCTTGATGATCCTTCTTTTGCAGAATACTTTTCATCTTCAAGCATGAGTTCCATTTTCCCAATCACTTTTCCCTGATCCAAAGTATCAAGTTGGACAAACAGTTTTACAGCTTCAAAGGCTTCTTTTCCATAGCACTTTTCAAATAGTTCACAGGCAGCAACTTCATTTTGAAGCTGCTGTTCTAATTTTTCCAGTTCTTTTCTTCCCGCTGGAACATTGTAGCCCATAAGCCAAACTTCATTTACATTGAGAGCCATTCCTAAAATAGAAAGTTTGTCCTGTTTTGGTTCTACCTTACCTGAAACATATTGGCTTAAATCGTTTTTCTTTAACTGAACCCCATATCTTTCACAGTAAGGCTTGCAGGCTTCTAATATATCAACCTGTTTCAAACCACGCTCTGACATGATTTGTTTTAATCTGTCAGCGGTAGTCAGTTCCTTCATTTTATTATTCACTCCTTTCCTTTGATGACTGTAACCTTATTATATACGCCCTTGAAGAAAAGTTCAAGAGGAACATGAAAAAAAGTTCAATAATTTTGAAAGAACCTATTGACAAAGGGAAACGTCCTTGTTATAATGAATACAAGTTCAAAGGAATTGAACAAAACCGCTGCAACGGTAGGAAGGATGAAGTGATTATGAAATATTTTGTTATTGCTACTCATTGGGATGATAAGAGAAAAGCGCAAGTGAAATATATTGCCGGAGAGTTTAGCAGCTACATGAACGCAAATATCTTCAAGGAAGCCTACAATGCACATTATAGTGCAAACGCCGTGATTGTTGAAGATTTTGCAATGCTAAATCAATAACATTGAAAGGTGGTGGGAGATATGAGCGAAACGAGTTTGAAACCCGTAATTGATAAACTTGAAAATTTATTTTCAAAGTTCAATGAGAAGTTCTATAATGGTGAACTTCAAACCCCGATTATTACGGTAAGCCCCGACACAACAAAGGGTGCTTATGGTTGGTGTACCGCTTGGAAAGCGTGGAGCAACAAGCAGCCGGAACAGAAAAAGACGGTTGACCTTGCGGCAATGAGCAAGGAAGATTTGGAAAATCTGAAAAAGGATGAAGGGTTCTACGAAATCAATATTTGCGCTGAACACCTTGCAAGACCTTTTGAACAGGTTGCGGAAACGCTGCTTCACGAAATGGTTCACCTTTACAATTTACAAATTGGGGTTCAGGACACAAGCCGGGGCGGTACTTATCACAATAAGAAATACAAAGAAGCCGCTGAACAGCACGGTTTGACCGTTGGTAAGGATGCAAAATACGGCTGGACAGTAACCACCCTGAACGATGAAGCGAAAGCCTTTGTTTCAAGTTTTCAGGATAAGAAGTTTGAATTACACCGCAAGAGTTTTCCGAAAATCCCCGGTGCAGCCAAAACAAAGCAGTCCACCCGCAAATATGTTTGCCCGATGTGCGGAACGATTATCAGGGCAACGAAAGAAGTTCATGTTGTTTGCGGTGATTGTGAAGTCGAATTTGAGGAAGAAGCTGTTTAGCTTTCTTCCAGTTTGAGAAGAAAGGAAGGACAGTATGAGTTATAAATATTACAGTACGGAACGCCCGGTAATGCCGGGTTCGTTCCCAAAGCCGCAGGGAAACACGGTGCTGAACATTGAAAATTTCAACGACCGTTCCTATGTTGCAAAAATCGGGCGTGAAGCGTGGGGATTTATCGAATATGAAAAGCCGATTTCCCCGGTTCTGCTGGATGATTATGAACTGGTTGCCGCTTCTGATGAAGAAGATAAGGATAAAATTTGTAAGCTGCTTTGTAAGGTGTTGCAGCTTACCCGTGGGGCTTCCGATTTGAAAAGCCTTGATTTCAACCCCGATTCTGAAATTGTAACAGCGGTTTTTGAGGGTGGAAGCAGAACAATCAATGTTGCTTGTGATTCGGGAACGGCAATGATCCGTGACATTATGAATCATTTGGAGTGCTAAAGAAAGAAGGTGAAAACTAATGGCATACGATTATGCAAAGCTGAATGGTAAAATCGTTGAAAAGTGCGGTACACAGGCGGTATTTGCTGAAAGAATGGGGCTTTCTGAAAGAACCATTTCGTTGAAGCTGAATAACAAGGTTGCATTTAAGCAGCCCGAAATTCAGAAAGCACTTCCGATTCTTGGACTTACTGAATCGGACATTCAGGCATATTTTTTTACTTTGAAAGTTCAAGATAATTGAACTTGATATAGAAAGGCGGTGAACAGGATGAAGAAAATTATTGAAGCCTGTATTGATCGAATTCTTGAATTCGACACACAGGAAGAAGCGGCTGAATACCTTGAAGCCTTGCGGAACAAGAAAACCGCATTCCGCATTGTGAACCGGGAAGCTGTAAACGGCAAGTACCGTATCAGGGTTCAGGAGCAGTACAACAAAAGCCCGATGATTTCCGGGTAACACAGCAAAGAAAGGATGAAGTGAAATGACATTTTCAGAGAAATTGAAAAATCTTATGTCTGAATTGGGCTTGTCGCAGTCCAAACTTTCAGACCTGACCGGGATTGGTAAATCTTCTATCAGTCAGTATCTTTCCGGGAAGAACGAACCTTCCAAAGGCCGCAAGAAGGAAATTGCCCGTATCTTGGGTGTTCAGGATGATTACTTTGAACAGTTTGAACCCGCTGCAACGGTTCAGCACGGTTCGGCAATCAATGTTCCCGTTCCCCTTATTGCCCACCTGATGGGTAAATCAAAGGAATTTGTAATGCAGGGGTTGCGTGATGGGGTTTTTCCGTGGGGCTATGCGGTAAAAATGAAGAATTGGAGTTACTTCATTTCTTCCGTGAAATTCACTGAATATACCGGGATTGAAATTCCCGTGAATGACTTAGGAAAGGCGGTTTAAGAGTATGAACGAAATTATCAAAGGATTCAAGGTGTTCAATCCTGATTGGACTTGCAGCCCTAACGGGAACACGAAACAGTACACTTGCCCCGGCAAGTTTGAAGAAGATGTTACCCCGGTTCGGTGCGGACAGGGAATGCACTTCTGCAAGGTAGCGGCTGACTGCTTCCATTATTACGATTTCAACCCGGATAACCATGTTGCGGAAGTTGCCGCTTATGGTGAGGTTGTTGAAGAAGGCGATAAGTGCGCCACTAATAAGCTGGAAATCATCCGTGAAATTCCGTGGGCTGAACTGCTTGAAATGGTGAATACCGGGAAAGGTTGCGCCGGACTTTGCAACAGCGGCAATCGGAACAGCGGCGATTGGAACAGCGGCGATTGCAACAGCGGCAATCGGAACAGCGGCAATCGGAACAGCGGCGATTGCAACAGCGGCAATCGGAACAGCGGCGATTGGAACAGCGGCAATCGGAACAGCGGCGATTGGAACAATACCAACTTTTCCAACGGTTGTTTTAATACTGTTGAACCTACAATTCACCTGTTCAATAAGCCGTCAAGCTGGACATATCGTGATTGGCTGAACAGTGAAGCCCGTTACCTGATGAATCAGATTCAGGGGGATATTCTTGAATGGGTTTACCTGTCGGATATGACCGATGAAGAAAAGGCAGCACACCCGGAAGCTGAAACAACGGGCGGTTATCTGAAAGAACTGGACAATTCCGAATGCGCCGTTATTTGGTGGCGTTCGCTGAATCAGCGTCAGAAAAATGTAATCATGGCAATTCCGAACTTTGACAAGGCAATCTTCAAGGAGATCACCGGGATTGATGTTGATGCAGATTAAGGGGGTGCGCTTATGCAGCTATATCCCCACCAACAGACCGCCTTAGAGAAAACCGCCCATTTCAACAGGGTTGCTTACTACCTTGATATGGGCTTAGGGAAAACTTTCGTTGGTAGCGAAAAAGCAAATTCCTTTCCTGAAAAAATCGTGCTGGTTTGTCAGAAGTCGAAAATTGACGATTGGGTGAACCATTTCCGGGAACACTATTCCTTTACAGTTTTTGACCTGACGAACAAAAAGCAGCTTGAAGAATTCACGGGAACAATCGGGAAATGCGTTGGCGTTATCAACTATGATTTGGTTTTCAGGCGTTCATATTTCGCTTATATAAGCGGATTTACCTTGATGCTTGATGAGAGTTCCAACATTCAGAATGAAACGGCGAAACGGTCAAAGTTCATCCTGAAAATGAAGCCGGAAAATGTAATTCTTCTTTCCGGCACACCAACAGCCGGGAAATATGAAAAGCTATGGTCGCAGCTTCGTTTGCTTGGCTGGAATATCAGCAAAGACCTGTTCTATAAGCAGTATGTTGAAATGGAATGGATTGAGGATCACAACAGCGGGTTCAAAATTCCCCACATTGTAGGTTACAAGAATGTTGACCGACTGAAAATGAAACTTGCTGAACACGGTGCAATTTTTATGAAGTCGGAAGAAGTTTTTGATTTGCCTGAACAGATTGTGATTCCTGTTCATTCCAAACCAACAAAGGAATACCGCAAATTCATGCGGGATGCCGTTATCACCATTGACGGGCGGGAATTCATCGGTGACACCATTCTTTCAAAAAGAATTTATGCCCGGATGATGTGCAGCTACTTGAATAAAGAACGGGTTGCAGCCTTCAAAGATTTGGTTCAGTCCACGGAAGATAGATTGATTGTGTTCTACAACTTCAATGAAGAATTGAACACTATGCAATCAGCCATTGAAGAACTGGAACGCCCTGTTTCAATCGTAAATGGCAGCTTTAAGGACTTGACCGCTTATGAAGAAGCGGACGATTCAATCACATTTCTGCAATATCAGGCGGGTGCAATGGGGTTGAATTTGCAGAAAGCGAACAAAATTATTTACTTTTCAATGACGGACAGAAGCGAATTGTTTGAACAGTCTAAAAAGCGAATTCACAGGATCGGGCAGACAAAGCCTTGCTTTTACTATCAAATGATTTGCCCCGGTACGGTGGAAGAAGATATTCTTCACACCTTGGAAATGAGAAAGGATTACACAGATGAACTATTCAAAAAGTATCAAGAAGCGTTCGATTGCTAACAGAATTATTATTTCATGGCTGATTGTGGCGGTGTTTTTTTCCCTTGTCGGGTTCATTATTGGTTCAATCACTTCAAAGCACAGTGAATCCGACAAAGAAGAAACCACCATTTACGGGCAGACCGTTGACGGACGGGTTTTTGAAGGTGAAATGTCTATGGATTGGGGTGAAGGTGATTTGAATTTCATCCCCCTTGATGTTCCGCTGGACAAAGGCTTGCAGGAATTTATTTTCTACCTGTCCGCTGGTTACAACATGGATTTCACTTTCGTCATGGCGGTTATTCAGCAGGAAAGCCAATACAACCCCGATGCGGTGAGCAAATCCAATGATTACGGCTTGATGCAGATCAACGAGGTAAATCACCCGTACATAACAGAAACGCTTGGTGTGACAGATTTTCTTGACCCTTACGAAAATGTGAGGGCTGGAATGTTCATCTTGCGAAAGCTGTTTGAAAAATATGAAACCCCTGAAAAGGTGCTTATGGCGTACAACATGGGGGAAACAGGCGCAGGAATTCTTTGGGAACAGGGAATTTTTGAAACTAACTATTCAAAATCAGTATTGCAAATTCAGCAGGAAATGAACGCTGAATTGGAAAGGAGTTCAAATGATTAAGTGTAAACAGGCGATGGAAAATTCCGCTTGCGGAAAAGACTGCTGCTGTTTGGAGTGCGAGGAAAAGGAAACCTGTAAGGATGTTTGTTCCGACTTATCCCCGGATTGTGGGGATGCGGTGACAGAGGAAACCGCCCTTGCCACGATGAAGCAGGAAGCGGCGGCTGTTATCAAGGTTATTGCAGACCTGACCTTGCAGAAGAAGCAGATTGAGGATCAGGAAAAGGCAATGCGTGAAAAGTTGCGTGAAGCAATGGAGAAATACGGGGTGAAATCCTTTGAAACCCCGGAAATCAAATTCACCTATGTTGCACCTACCACCCGCACAAGCATTGACAGCACGAAACTGAAAAAGGATTTGCCGGATGTGGCTGCGAAGTATTCCAAAACTTCCAAAGTTTCCGCTTCCGTCAAAATTACGGTGAAGTAAATGGGCGGGTTCTTTGACACGAAAGGAACTTCTGAACATGGGGAAGTGGTTTGTTCGCAGTCACGCAGAAAACACCAACCATGCAGGAAAGTATCTTGCAAGCACCATGTTTGCCATGTAAAGAGTTCCCAAAGTGGAACGGAATATTGGGTTAGAAATATGAAGAAAGAAGGTGGATGTTATGACGAAAGTAGAAAGGGAAGCTGATCCGGGTGAATCCTTTGACGGGGGTTATCACCTTTATGCAAAGGAAAAGCATAAGGAACGGGTTGCAAAAAATTCTGAACGGATTGACTACGCAATCAAGCAATTTGAGTTGAACAACATTGAATTCACCTTGAAAAATGAACAAAGCGGGCATTTCCATTGCAGAAGAAAGTCAGATGATAAGCTGTTTCAGTTTTGGGCTGGAACGGGAAAAATCCTTGGATATGACCGTTTGCGGGGAATTCATTCACTTATCAAATTATTATTGAGGTGATGCAATGGCAGAAGAAAAACTTTTTGAAGGACAAATCAAGAAATACTTTCATTCTGTCGGTATCTACCCGGCGGGCTATCCAACGGACAGAATGAACGCCCCTATGGTGGGGTGGTACACCAAAATTTGGGGCGGCGGTTTTCAGAAGTCCGGCATTCCTGACATTATCTGTTGTGTGAACGGGGTAATGCTGGCGGTGGAAGTCAAGGCTTCCAATGGTAGACCTTCCGAACTGCAAAAGCTAAATATCAGCCGTATCAACAAATCAGGCGGCGTTGCAGTTTTCCTTTACCCGGAAGGGTTTGAACAGTTCAAAGAACTTTTGAAAGGGGTGATAAATTGCGGTACTCACATTCCAGCGTTGATTGCTTTGAAAAATGCAAACACAAGTACGAAATGCGTTACATATACGGGATAACCACCATTCCCCCGGCTGAACCTGATAACGCCCTGATTATGGGGCAGACGGTTCACACGGGCATTGAAAAAAGCCTTGAAGAAGCAATCAAAGAATACAGTTTCAGCTATCCGATTATTACCGATGAACATATCAACGAAATAATCAAGTTTGAAACAGTGATCCCGCTTGCAAGGGCGGCAATCCCGCCCGGTGGAGCATTTGAAGTTGAGATTGCAGACAGCGATTTCCACGGATTCATTGATTACCTTGTTCCCGTGGGTGATGGGTACTTTGATTTGTACGATTTTAAGTATTCAAACAATGTATCAGGCTATAAGCAGTCAAATCAGCTTCACCTTTACAAATACTTTTGGGAACGGAACAACCCCGGAAAGAAAATCCGAAATATGTATTTCCTGTTTATCCCAAAGGTATCAATTCGGCAGAAGAAAACCGAAACTTTGCTTGACTTCCGGCAGCGTTTGAAAGAAGAACTTGCCGGGGCAGAGGTCAAAACCGTTCAAATTGGGTTCAATCCTGAAAAGGTCATTGAATTCCTGTTTGGAATAAAAGCTATCAAAGAAGAAAAGGATTTCCCGCAAAATAAAAGCTATTTGTGCCGTTTTTGCGAGTATCAAGAAAATTGTGAGAAAGGATGGAACTATTTTATGAAGTTACCTGAAAACAAGAGAAGAAACATTGAAGCCGTTGAAAAGCGTGTGCTTTGGATTTATGGTGTTCCGTTTTGCGGAAAGACCACCTTCGCAAATAGCTTCCCTGATCCGCTGATGCTGAACACGGATGGCAATATCAAGTTCGTTGATGCCCCGTATATCCGCATTAAGGACGAAATCAAGGTTGAGGGGCGCATGACGAAAAGAACCCTTGCGTGGGATGTGTTCAAGGACACCATTTCCGAACTGGAAAAGAAGGACAACACCTTCAAGACGATTGTTGTTGACCTGTTGGAAGATTTGTATGAGCATTGCCGCTTGTATATGTATCAGCAGATGGGTATTACCCATGAATCTGATGATTCCTTCCGCGCGTGGGATAAGGTCAGGGGTGAATTTTTGAACACCTTGAAACGCCTTATGAACCTTGACTATGAAAACATTATCCTGATTTCCCATGAGGACACAAGCAAGGACATTACCAAAAAGGGCGGTGATAAAATCACGGCAATCAAGCCCAACTTGCAGGATAAGGTTGCAAACAAGGTTGCCGGAATGGTGGATGTGGTTGCCCGTATCGTGGCAGACGGTGACACCCGCACATTCAGCTTCAAGAGCAATGAAGTTATTTTCGGCGGCGGGCGTTTGAAGGTGAACGCAAAGGATATTCCGCTTGATGTGAACGCCCTGTTTGCGGTTTACGATGAAGCCAACAAGAACGCTGCTTCCGGCGTTGTAACGGCAACCGCTTCCACGGGAAAGACCGGGCGCAGCACCCGCAAGAAAGCAGAGGAAGCACCCGCCACAACCGCAGATAAGCCGCAGGACAAGCCAGCAGAGGAACAGGCGGTAAACAATACCCCTGAACAGGAAACCCCGCAGGAAGCCGCAGATAAGGCAGAGGAAAAGCAGTCTGAACAGGCAGCAGAGCAGCAGGACACAGCAGCCCCGGCTGATGGTGCTATGAATCCCCCGGAAGCCCCGGCAGAGGAAGAAAAGCCCCGCCGTAAGCGTAAAGCAAGAGATTAAGAAAGGTAGGTACACAGTATGAACAATCCGTTTGGTATTCCTGATGACCTGATGACCGCCGCTATTGTGGCAGCTATGAAGGAAAGAAGCGCACAGCAGCAGAAGAACAGCAAGCCGGAAAATCCCTTTAATGTGGATACGGCAGCTATGGCAAAAAAATCCGCAAAGACTACAAAGCAGCTTTACGATGCCTATGTTGAAGTTGGCTTCACGCAGGAACAGGCTTTTGAACTGGTTAAGGGTATCTTGACCGCAAAGAAAAACTAATTACAGAAAGGTTAAACAGGTGAAAAATTATGGCTAACATTTGGGAAGAATTCGATAAGAGCATTGACACGGAAGGTTTGGCAAAGGATGTTGAGGAAGCAGCAGAAAACGGCGGTCGCCGTGAAGTTCCGCATGATACTTATGAGGTGGCAATCAACAAGCTGGAGCTGACAAAAAGCAAGAAGGGTGATCCGATGGTCACTTGCTGGATGAAGATTGTTGAGGGCGAGTACAAGGGCAGCTTGATTTTTATGAATCAGGTGGTAACGCAGGGATTTCAGATTCACATTGCAAACGAGTTCATGCGTGCGCTGGTTCAGGAGATGGAAACCCCTGTTGAAGTTCAGTTCAAGACCTATTCGCAGTATGCGAACATGATTATGGATATTATGGAAGCCATTGATAACAACTTTGAATACAAGGTTCGTTACTACGAGAACAAGGGCTATAACGCATTTGAGATTCAGGAAGTTTATGTTCTTGAAGATTAAGTGATACAACTTGTGACCTGACAAGTTAAACAGGCGGGTGGGTTGGTGGGAAAACAGCAGAAAGGGGTGAATGGATTGCTGTTTTATGATTTTGAGGTTTTCAAGTATGATTGGTTGGTTGTGGTAATGGATATGACCGCAAAGAAAACCCATGTGATAATCAATTCCCCGGAAGAACTTGAAGCCTTATATAAGGCAAATATAAAAGAAATTTGGGTTGGTTTTAACAGCCGCCACTACGATCAGTACATTTTGAAAGCTATCCTTTGCGGGTTTGATCCTAAAAAGGTGAATGATTACATAATCACAAAGGGAAATCCCGGTTGGAAGTTCAGCAGCTTATTCCGGCAGTTCCCCCTTTGGAATTATGATGTGATGCTGAATACCGATGTGGGTTTGAAGTCCTTTGAGGGGTTCATGGGAAATGACATAAAGGAAACTTCCGTTCCCTTCAATATTGACCGCAAACTTACGCCGGAAGAAATTGCCGAAACGGTGAAATACTGCAAGCACGATGTTGAACAGACGGTTCAGGTTTTTTTGAAACGAACGGAAGAATTCAATACCATGATGTATTTCATTAAGCATTTCGGGCTTAGTATGGACTACATTTCCAAAACCAAAGCGCAGCTTGCAGCGGAGATTTTAGGCGGCAATCGCAAGGGGGCAGATTTTGACGATGAATTTCAGTTCCCTATTCTTGATTGCTTGCACCTGAACAAATATAAGCACATTGCGGAATGGTATGCAAATCCTGAAAACCACGATTACAGCAAGAAACAGGATAAACAGATTGTGGCAGGGGTTGAACATACCTTTGCATGGGGTGGCGGTCACGGGGCAAGGGCAAAATATTCCGCTGATGGGGTATTCCTTATCATTGATGTTACCGCCTATTACCCTTCATTACAAAAGAAATATCATTTTGGGTATCGTGTGATGAACCACCCTGAAAACTTTGAGTTTATCCACGATTCCAATATTGCCTACAAGCGGAAGGGCGATAAGAAAGCAAGACAGCCCTTCAAAATTATGGATAATGCAATCAGCGGGCAGATGAAACAGAAATCTTCCGCTTTGTATGACCCAATGAGCAACAACAGCATTTGTATCAATGGACAGCTTTTATTGCTGGATTTGGTTGAACACATTGAACCGTATTGCGAACTTATACAGAACAACACGGACGGTATCATTGTAAAGCTGAAAGACTATGAACATGATTTCGATGTGCTGGACGATGTTGTTTATGAATGGGAACAGCGAACAGGAATGAAAATGGATTTTGATACCTATATCGGAACAATCTATCAGAAGGATGTGAATAATTACCTTCTGATTGACCGAAAAACAGGGGCAGTCAAGGCAAAGGGTGGCTATGTTATGAAGCTGAATGATTTAAGCTATGACTTGCCAATCATCAACAAAGCCTTGGTTGATTATATGATTCATGGAATTCCAGTGCGCCGAACTATCATGGAATGTCAGGACTTGCGGGAATTCCAGCTTGTTTCCCGTATCAGCAGCAAATACACACACATTCTTTACGGCGATAAGCCTATCAAAGAAAAGTGTATCAGGGTGTTTGCTTCCAACAATCCCGCTGATCCGGGTGTGAAGAAGGTTCATGCGGTAAGAAAAACCACCGCAAAGCTGACAAATTCCCCGGAACATTGCTTCATTTTCAATGACGATGTGAAGAGTGTTCCCGTCCCTGATAAGCTGGATCGTCAATGGTACATTGATTTTGCAAATAAAAGATTATCAGATTTCGGGGTGGTGTGATGGACGATTTATATATTACTTACAACCACGGGAACGGAGAAATGCTTATTCATTTAGATTATTTCTTCCCGTGTTCACAGGTTCGTTTCAATAAGCTGCTGAAAATCATTGAACTTGATTGGCAGCATGAAGCGGAATTGAAAGAGAATTTGAAAGTTCACTTTCAAAAAAGAATTGCCGATTTAACAGCCTTGTGGAAAGAAAACAGTAAACTTTACTATGACAGCAAGGAAAAGGCGGCAAGTACCAAAGCAATTATTGACAGCCGAAAGCACCCGAACGGGTTGCCGCTTTCAAAGGATGAATTGAAAGAAGCAAGGGCTGATTTTAGAGCCTACACAGCAGCTTATAAACAGGCACTTTCGGATGCAAAGAGCAATAAACAGTTCAAAGAACGGTTTGAAAAATACTTAGAATCTATGTAAAGGCGGTGAGTTGAATTGTTCTTCAGGGGTTTTGTTGAAACCAAAAACAAGAAGTGCATAGAGAAATTCAAAGGAAGAACAGACTTCAAGACCTTTGAACAGGTTCAGTCATTGCCGGAATACGCTGGAATTTTGGCAGCGGAAACAATTCTGATTGATGTGGATGATTTTGAAGCGTCCGAAATACTGTTCAAGGTTGTAAAAGAATATGCGTTGACCTGTCGAGTGTACCGCACAAGCAGGGGCAAGCATTTTCTGTTCAAGAACAGCGGAGTACCAACCAACAAGACAGGCTGCAAACTGGCAATAGGTTTGACCGCTGATATTAAAATCGGTACAAGAAATTCCTATGAAGTTCTGAAATATGACAATCAGAACAGGGAAATTCTTTATGATACCGCTGAAAATGAGGAAGCCCAGCAGCTTCCCCGTTGGTTGTTCCCGGTGAAATCCAAAATGGAGTTTTTGAACATGGAAACCGGGGATGGTAGAAATCAAGGGCTTTTCAATTACATTCTTACGCTGCAAAGTAATGATTTCAGCGTGGAAGAAGCACGGGAAACAATCAGGATCATCAACAAGTTTGTTCTGAAAGTTCCGCTTTCCGATGATGAAATTGAAACCGTCCTTCGGGATGATGCGTTCAAGAAGCCTGTTTTCTTCATGGGTTCGACTTTCCTTTTTGACAAGTTCGCAACCTTCTTGAAGAACAACAACCATATTATCAAAATTAACAATCAGCTACATATCTACAAGAACGGTATCTATATTTCCGGGCTGGCAGAGATTGAAGCGGAAATGATACAGCACATTCCGGGGCTGAACAGGGCGAAAAGAACGGAAGTCCTTGCTTACCTTGATATTCTGATCCGTGAGAATTTCAAAGCGGAAGATGCAAACCTGATTGCGTTTGAAAATGGGCTTTACAATATCGTGGATGATTCCTTTGTGGAGTTTACCCCGGAACACATTATCACAAACAAAATCAGGTGGAAATATAACCCGGAAGCCTATTCCGAACTTGCGGACAAAACCTTGAACAAGATTGCTTGCAATGATCCGCAAATTAGGGCGTTGCTTGAAGAAGCAATCGGGTATTGCTTCTATCGCAGGAATGAACTTGGAAAAGCCTTCATTTTGACGGGTGACAAATCCAACGGTAAAAGCACCTTCCTTTCAATGGTTCAGTACCTTTTGGGGGATGAAAATATCAGTTCCCTTGACCTGAAAGAATTGGGCGATAGGTTCAAGACCGCTGAAATGTTCGGAAAGTTGGCGAATATCGGTGATGATATTGGTGATGAATTCATAGCAAACCCGGCAATCTTCAAAAAGCTGGTTACAGGCGAAAGAGTTTCAGCCGAACGCAAGGGGCAGAACCCGTTTGAATTCAATAACTATTCAAAGCTGCTTTTTTCCGCAAATAACATTCCCCGTATCAAAGATAAAACGGGTGCGGTGCAGCGGCGTTTGACAATCATTCCGTTTGATGCAAGGTTTTCTGCTGATGATCCTGATTTCAACCCGTATATCAAGCACTTGTTGAAAACTGATGAAGTCATGGAATACCTGATAAATTTGGGTATTGCCGGATTGAAGCGGGTTCTTCTAAACCGCAAGTTTACGGGTTCGACTAAAGTTCAAAAAGCAATGGACGAATACGAGGAAAACAACAATCCTATCATTGGGTTCTTCCGGGAATGTGAAGATGAAGAATTCCAAATCGAGAACGAACCAACCAATGTTGTTTATAAGCGTTATCAGGAATATTGCCTTGCAAACAGTTTGCAGCCTATGAGCAATATTGAATTTTCAAAGCAGGTCAACCGTATTTTGAATATGCGTGTTGAAAACAAATGGCTGAACGGTAAAAAACACCGTATTTTCATTAAAAATGAGTAAAGGAAGGTGTGCATTTTGAATGAACAGAGAGAGAGAGAGAGAGAGAGAGATACAGAAAGTAAAGACTGGATAGGCAATCAAAACAGTATTTACACCACCTTGGGGGCTTCCAATCATACCGACAAGGAACGGCAGCAGCATGATTATTATGCAACCGAACCGAAAGCAATGGAACTTCTGCTTGCAGAAGAACAGTTTTCCCCGGTCATTTGGGAATGTGCTTGCGGTGAAGGGCATTTGTCAAAAGTGCTTGAACAGCACGGGTTTGAGGTTATCAGCACAGATTTAATTTACCGGGGGTTCGGTGATCCTGAACCGCTGGATTTCCTGAAAGAATCCCTTGAAGATTTTGAAGGGGATATTATCACAAACCCGCCGTACAAATACGCCCTTGAATTTGTTGAACAGGCATTGAACAGTGTGCAGCCGGGAAGAAAAGTTGCAATGTTCCTAAAGCTGCAATTCCTTGAAGGGAAAAGCAGAAAACAGTTCTTCTTACATAACCCGCCGAAAGTGGTTTATGTAAGTTCTTCCCGCCTGATATGTGCAATGAACGGGGAATTTTCAAAGTACCCTTCAAGTGCTGTTGCCTATGCGTGGTTTGTGTGGGAAAAGGGCTTTCAAGGTGATCCAATCATCAAATGGATAAACTGAAAGGGGTGCAAAATGAACAAAAATAATCCTTATTACAATAATGAAGGGTACGCTGACCCTACTGCATTTTACGGAACAAAGCAGATTGTGAAGGAAGAAGCAGAAACAGAACGGCGGGCAAATGAATTGATAAAAGTTTTGAAGTTCATTATTCGTTCATGTGGTTTTGAACTGATTGAACGGGTAAAAATCAAGGACACAAAGACAGGAAAGGAGTTCAAATAATGGAACAGATTCAGAATGCAGTATTGGCAGCGTTTGAAGAATTCAAGAAAGAATTCGGAGAAAATGCGAAACTTGAAGAAGGTGATGAATTTGTCACCGTATTCAATAATTGTACGCTGATTATCAGTATTGAAGATGGCACACTTAGAGAACGGTTTATTGGTGGCAAGCCTTACCGGGTTGATATGTCACTTGCAATTTATGAGGGTGGGGCAAATGAATAATTTTACTACGGATGAACGCATTGAACAGTTTTCAAACCTGATGAACCCTTATGTTTCGGAAGAATTCAAGGAATGGTTGATTGAAAGCGGCTTCTTCACAGCCCCGGCTTCCATTCACCACCACGGGGCTTATTCCGGGGCGTTGTTCGATCATAGCTTTGCAGTAACCAAAGCCCTTCTTTCCTTTACGGAACGGCTTGAACTGAAATGGCAGCTTGAACGCAGCCCCTACATTGTGGGTATGTTTCACGATCTTTGCAAGGTGGACAACTACACTTGCACGAAAAAGCCCGCCATTTCCCCGCTGCTGGAAGGTGACAGTTGGGAATATAACAATGCAACCCTTCTTCCGGGGCATGGTGATAAATCCGTTATGATGTTGCAGCAGCACATTCAGCTTACGGATGAAGAACTTTACTGTATCAGGTGGCACATGGGGGCTTTCGATGATAAAGAGAATTGGAACAGCTACGGGCGGGCAGTAACCAACTTCCCGAATGTGCTTTACACCCACACCGCCGATATGGCAGCCGCCCGGATTTTGGGGGTATGAGCATGAACAACGATGATAAAGAACAGCTTGAATACATAAGGGCATGGGTGCAGCAGAAGAAACAGCGTGAAGCACATAAGCAGATTGCAAAGCGAAAAATCAAATATCATTTCCGAATGGTGTTTCATTGGCTGATTGAACTTTTCAAGAAAGGACGGTAAACAGGTATGAATAAAATCTATAACGGAATTATGGGGCTTGTTGTTGGGGATGCGTTGGGCGTTCCCGTGGAATTCAAGGAACGGGATTCCTATGAAGTAACTGATATGATTGGGTTTGGAACTTACAATCAGAAGCCCGGTACATGGTCGGACGATAGTTCAATGACCCTTGCAACCCTTGAAAGTATGGGGCGCATTGGTTCATTTGATACTGCTGACATTATGAACAACTTCTATCAGTGGTTGCAGAATGACAAATTTACACCGTGGGGCAAGGTGTTTGATGTGGGCGGCGCAACACGGCGGGCAATCGTGCGATATGCGAACGGAACTGACCCGGTGAAATGCGGCGGTAAAACCCGTATGGATAACGGCAACGGTGCGTTGATGCGTATTCTTCCCGTGGCTATGCTTGCGGAAGCTGATCCACATGACAAGATGGTGACAGTGAAAAGCGTTGCAGGGCTTACCCACAACCACCCAATTTCACATATCGCTTGCTTCATTTATGCGTTCATGGTTGAAAACCTGATGAACAATGTTGATAAGCGTTCAGCCCTTTCCAATGCAATTCAGGTTGTGGGCGGGCTTTATGGTGAAACTGAAATGTGGCAGGAATTCCGCTTCCTTGCTGAAATTGATAGGTTTGACCGTGACGAAATCAAAAGTTCCGGCTATGTGGTGGACACGCTGGAAGCTGCTGTTTGGTGTTTCTTGAATTCATGCAGCTATCGGGAATGTGTTTTGCTGGCGGTGAATTTAGGCAGCGACACCGACACAGTAGCGGCGGTTGCTGGTGGGCTTGCCGGGATTTATTACGGTTGCGGTAGTGAAAGCGGCATTCCTGATGAATGGATTGCACAGATTCCCCGGAAAGACTGGATCAAGGGGTTATGTGATAAATTTGAAAGTTAATTTTCAAAACTGAAAAACATTCAAGTTTTCATTCCAGTTACATTCAAGTTGTAGTTGTGGGAACTGGAATGAAAGGAAACTCTGACTATACGGGGCTTTTCATTCAATTCATTCAACTTCTTCAACTTGTTTTTGAGTTCTTTATAAGATAGAAAAATCAATATCAATTTACAGTATTTTTCTAAAAATAGAGTAATAAGAAACAACAAGTTGAAGTTGAATGAATTACCCGGTGATTATTTGTAAACCCGCATGAACACAGACTTTTTCTTCATTCCACTTTCACATTCAAGTTAGAAAGGCGGTGCTTCCATGAAAGCGAAAGAATATTTGCAGCAGTTGCAGCGATTAGATACGATGATAAATCAGAAAATCAAGGAATTAGGTGATTTACGCCTGATGTCGCAAAGTGTCGGCGGCATTGATTATTCAAAAGAGCGTGTGCAATCCAGCCCTTCCGGGGATGCCCCGTTTGTGAAGCCTGTTTTGCGTATGATCGAACTTGAACAGGAAATCAATGCAGAGATTGACCGCTTTGTTGATGAAAAGCATGAAATCATCAATCAGATTCAGGCTTTGCAGAACCCGAAACACATTGATATTCTGTATAAACACTATGTTGAATTCAAACGGCTTGAAATCGTTGCTGTTGAAATGAATTTTACATATCAATACATTGTTGAATTGCACGGTACAGCGTTGAAGGAATTCCAACTTACCCATGAAAACCTATTGAATTCCAATGACGAACCCTGATATAATGATAAAGTGAAAAATCAGCGGGAACATAGTTCCTTGCTGATTTTTTCGTTTTCCCGGTGGGGTACTCATAGCCGAATGAAAGACAGGTCGGTGAACTCCTACCCACCGGGAAAATCTTTTTATGCACATGATTATGTGTTTTTGAAGGATGATTTCATTGAAGTAAACCTGACTGAAAGGGGGTTGCTGCTTATGAACGCAAGGCAGAAAAAGTTTTGTGATGAATACCTGATTGATTGCAACGCTACACAGGCGGCAATTCGGGCAGGATATTCCCCAAAGACGGCTAAAAGCATAGGTAATGAAAACTTGACAAAACCTGACTTGAAAGCCTACATTGATGAACAGCTTGAACTTCTGCATAGCAAAAGAACGGCTGATGCACAGGAAGTTCTTGAATATCTTACTTCCGTAATGCGTGGCGAACACACGGAACAGACCTTGCAGCTTGTCGGTGATGGCGTACAGACTATTACTGATATTGATGTTTCTGCAAAGGAACGGTTGAAAGCTGCTGAACTGATCGGCAAGCGTTACGGTATGTTCAAAGATAATGTTGGAATTGACCTTGAACCCGTGGTTATTGTAAATGACCTAAAAGAATAAGGCGGTGATTGCGTGAAGGTATCATTGCAAGAAACCGTTGGCAGGAACTACGCTGATTTTTGGAACACCCGGAAAAGATACCGTGTGTGCAAGGGAAGCCGTGGTTCAAAGAAAAGCAAAACAACAGCGTTGAACATGATCCACCGCTTGTTTCAGTACCCGGAAAGCAACGGCTTATGCGTTCGCCGTTATTCAAATACCTTGCGTGATTCAGTTTTTTCAGATTTGAAATGGGCTATTCACCGCTTGGGGCTGGATGGATACTTTGATTGCACCGTTTCCCCGATGCAGATTATACGCCGTTCAACCGGGCAGAAGATTCTTTTCCGTGGGTTGGACGATGGCTTGAAAATCACTTCAATTTCGGTTGATTATGGCGTTCTTTGTTTCGTATGGATTGAAGAAGCCTATGAAATCACGAATGAAGATGATTTCAACAAACTTGATATGTCAATCCGTGGTGAAGTGCCTGACGGGTATTTCAAACAGATTACATTGACCTTCAACCCGTGGAGTGCTACAAGCTGGCTGAAAGCCCGGTTCTTTGATACACCTGATGAAGATGTATTTGTAAAAACTACCACATGGCAATGTAATGAATGGCTGGATGAAGCTGACCGCAACATTTTCTTGAAGATGAAGCAGAACAACCCCCGCCGTTACCGCATTGAAGGTGATGGTGAATGGGGCATTGCGGAAGGGCTGATTTACACCAATGTTGTTTGTGAAGATTTCGATATAAACGAGGTTCGCAAAATCAGCGGTATCAAATCAGCGTTCAACCTTGACTTTGGTTTTACTGACCCGAACGCCTTTGTTTGTGAAATGGTGGATAACGCTGCAAAGCGTATTTACATTTTCGATGAATGGTATAAAACAGGCGTAACCAACAAAATCATAGCTGAACAAATTAAGGCTATGGGTTACGGCGGGCAGAAGATTATTTGTGATAGTGCTGAACCGAAATCCATTGCGGAGTTGCAGGAAGAAGGTATTCAGGCAGAACCTTCCCGGAAGGGTAAGGACAGCGTGAACCACGGTATTCAGCTTATACAGAACTATCAGATTGTGGTTCATCCACGATGCACAGAGTTCAAAAAAGAAATTGACAACTATTGTTGGAGCAAGGACAAAGACGGCAAACCAACGGATAAACCGGATCACGAATTTTCGCATGGTATGGATTCCATGCGGTACGGTGTTTCCAAAATCCTGTTGCCGGATGCGTTCAGTTTCGACTAAAAATAACACATTAGTAACAAGAAGCCTTGAAATCATAGTATTTCGGGGCTTTTGTCTTTATTATGCGATAGAAAGAAGGTGAAAAGGGTGAGCCTGATTGACACATTGGCGGTCAAAGTATCGAACCTGATTTTGCAGGGTGCAGATATGAGCGATAAGCAGTTCTTTGAACGGGAAATTCAGAAATGGAAGAACAGCCCGCAGCGTATTATGCAAATCAAGGGGCATTTGTACTATGACAATGAACACGATATTTTGCACAGAAAGCGAATGATGATCGGTGAGGGTGGCGAACTGCAAGAGGTTGACAACCTACCCAACAACCGCCTGATTGATAATCAGTATGCAAAGCTGGTGAACCAAAAAGCAAACTACCTTTTAGGTCAGCCCTTTGCCATTGATGGCGAAAATCAGCAGTATGTTGAACTTTTGAAAAAGGTGTTCAACAAGCGTTTTATGAAAACCCTGAAAGCAGCAGGAAAGGCAATGCTGAACAACGGTATCTGCTGGTTGTACCCTTATTACACCGAAACGGGCGAATTTTCCTTCCGAATGTTCCCCGGCTATGAAGTGCTTCCCTTTTGGAAGGACACGGAACACACCATTCTTGAAGCGGCTGTCCGCTTGTATTTAGTAGTTGGGTATCAGGGTACAACGCCCGTGCTGATTGAAAAGGTTGAAATCTACGATTTGAACGGTGTTCACCGCTTCATTTTGGACGGTTCAACCCTTATTCCTGATTTGCAGGGTGTTGATGATAACACTTCCCCGTACACAACAACCACGGGCGAGGACGGGAACACCCTTCCCCTGAATTGGGCGAAAGTTCCGCTGATCCCGCTGAAATACAATGAATGTGAAATCCCGCTTTTGAAGAAGGTGAAAACCCTTCAAGACGGTATCAATGTTATGCTGTCCGACTTTGAAAACAATATGCAAGAGGACGCACGAAACACCATTCTTGTATTGAAGAACTATGACGGAACGAATTTAGGGGAATTCCGAAAGAACCTTGCAACATACGGTGCGGTGAAGGTTCGCTATGACGGGGAAACCAAAGGCGGCGTTGAAACCCTTGAAATCAAAGTCAATGCTGAAAACTATAAAGCTATCATTGAAATTTTCAAGAAAGCCATTATTGAGAACGGCATGGGCTACGATGCAAAGGATGATAGGCTTTCCGGCAACCCCAACCAAATGAATATTCAATCCATGTATTCAGACATTGATTTGGATGCTAATGACATGGAAACAGAGCTGCAAGCAGCCTTTGAAGAAATCCTTTGGTTTGTGAACGCCCACCTTGCCAATACCGGGCAGGGCAACTTTGACGGTGAGGAAGTCAACATTATCTTCAACCGGGATATTCTTATCAACGAGAGTGAAGCAATAGATAATTGTCAGAAGTCCGTTGGTATTCTTTCCGATGAAACTATTGTTGGTATGCACCCGTGGGTTGATGATCCGCAGCTTGAACTTGACCGCTTGAAAAAGCAGAAAGAGGAACAGCAGGCAGAATTTGAAGCCCAGCAATTCAACCCGTTTGCACCACAGCAGCAGAAGGGCAACGCCCCGCCTGATGATGAAGGGGGTACGGTGAATGAATAACGCTGAATACTGGAAGTTGCGGTTTGAACAGCTTGAACAGGCGCAGAACCAAAAGGGCGTGAAAGCCTATGCTGATATTGAACGGCAGTATAAGGAAGCCCAAAAGCAACTTGAAGGGCAGATTGCCCGCTGGTATCAGCGTTTTGCAACCAACAACGGAATTTCCCTTGCGGAAGCACGGCAGTATTTGAAGGGTGCAGACCTGAAAGAATTTAAGTGGGATGTGCAGGAATATATCAAGTACGGACAGGACAACGCCTTAAACAGTGGTTGGATGAAAGAACTTGAAAATGCTTCTGCAAAGTACCACATTTCAAAGCTGGAAGCCCTGAAAGTACAGACACAGCACAGCCTTGAAGTTATGTATGCAAAGCAGTTCGGCACTATGCACGGGGCTTTGTCGGATGCCTTTGAAAGCGGGTACTATCACACAGCGTATGAACTTCAACATGGGTTTAATGTTGGTTGGGATATTGCCGGACTGGATCAGGCACAGATTGAAAAGGTGCTTGCTAAACCGTGGGCGGCTGACGGGTACAATTTTTCTGAAAGAATTTGGGGAAACAAGAACAAGCTGATTTCGGAAGTTCACAACGAACTTTCCCGGAATATCATGTTGGGTGCTGACCCGCAAAAGGCTATTGATTCCCTTGCAAAGAAGATGAACACTTCTAAAAACAACGCCGGAAGGCTTGTAATGACGGAAGAAGCCTATTTCAGTTCAGCCGCACAGAAGGATTGCTTTGAAAGTTTGGGCGTTGAACAGTATGAAATTGTTGCAACGCTGGATTCCCACACTTCCGATATTTGCAGAAGCCTTGACGGGAAGCATTTTCCAATGAAGGACTATCAGCCGGGAGTGACCGCCCCGCCGTTTCATGTTTATTGCCGTTCAACAACCGTTCCATATTTCGATGAACAGTTTGACATTGGTGAACGGGCGGCAAGGGATGAAGAAACCGGGAAAACCTACTATATTCCCGATGATATGAATTATCAGGAATGGAAGGAAACCTTTGTTGATGGCGGCGACAAGTCCGGGTTTGATGTGCTGGACGATGGTTCAGCCCTTCACTACACCCACCATGAAGAACCTGAACCGCCGAAACCAAAGAAGGAATATCTGACAAAGAAGAAGCTGCAAGCGAAAATTGCTGATGCAGATGTTCAGCTTGAAGATTTGGAAGCCCAATTCAAGGGCGTTTCCGGGGGTTGGACATTCGATGAAGTCTTGAAGGACTTTGGAAGCCTTGAAGATTTCACGGATGGGGATGACCTTGCAAAGCTGAAAGACATTCATTCACAGGTGGAAGCCATTGAAGTCCAAAAAGCAGAGTGGCAGCAGAAGTTGAATGAAAAGCTGATTGCAGAGCAGAAGAAAGCCCTTGCAAAACAGCAAGTGGAACTTGAAGCACAGAAAGCCGCCGTTCAGCAACAGCTTGATGATTTCGAGGTCAAGACCTATTCCGGCATTTGGTACAACAAGGATGTGACAACCGCTGATTGGGCGGGGCTGAACATTGAGGGTAAGAAGAAGTATTATGAAGGGAAGTTCATTACTGAAACTGATCCCGATTTAATGCAGAAGTATCAGGATTTATACAAGCAGTTGGAAGAACTTGATACAGAGGGCAAAGCCTACGCTGACATTCAGAAAGAGTTGAAGCAAATTCAAACCCAAATCACCAAAGTTCAAGCCGATTTGAAAAAACTTGAACAAGGTGATATAATTGATTCGATGGACGATGCCTTTTCGCAGGAACGCAAGGATGCCGCTATTTGGGCAAAAACAACCAAAGAAGCGGACGATGTTTTGCGTGATACTTGCGGTGAGGTTTGGCGCACTTCCCCACCGATTCAGAAAAATGCAATTTATGACTACACCCAAAGCTATCATAAATTCAACGAACCGTTGCGTGGTATTGAATACGGCAGCGAAAAGTTCTTAGGTGTTGGAAATGTGGATTTAGACCAAATCGGCGTTTCCTATCAGGGTTGGAAGCCCGGTCAGATGCGGAAAGAAATAAACGCTATGACCGACATTATTTCCAAATCGACATATAAGGAAGATTTTTGGTTGCAGCGTGGTTGTAGATTTAAGGGTATGGACAAATTCTTCAATGTTCCTATGGATCGCTTGCAGAGTGCAACACAGGCAGAATTGGAACAGTTGCTTTTGAATACAACACCGACTGAATACGGCTTTTGTTCTTGTGGCGTTGCCAAAGGCAAAGGGTTCAGCGGTGATATTATCCTGAATATTTACGCCCCTTCCGGCACACAAATGATGTATGTTGAACCGTTTTCGGCTTTCGGAAATGGCGGGGGTAAGAATTGGGATGGTATTGCAAAGCAAGGTTCTTTCGGTCAAGAATCGGAAATCATATTGCAGCAGGGAACAAAGTTCCGTGTGACAAAGGTTGAAAAAACACCCGGCATGATTTACATTGATCTTGAAGTGATTGAACAGACCCCGCAACGATAACAGAAAGAAGGTGGTTACATGGAAAAGAAAACATTATCTGAACGCTATGCGGATGAAGTCCTTACCGACAACACCGCCTTGAACCACTATTCACAGTGTAAGGGATGCGTTTTCCGTGACAAAACCACCGTAAGCGGTGAAGAATGTGGATGGCAAAAAGCCGTGTGCCACATTTACGGAAGAAGTACCGCTTCCCGGTTGAAGTATTCAAACGGTGAATTGGTATTTCCATACACCCCGGTTGAACCCGGTGATAAACCGAATGAGGTTTACAACAACACCGCAAATTGTGAGTATTACGAACAGGAAAAGCGGAAGAAATAAGCACTTTTGAAAGTTTATTTTCAAAGGTGCTTTTTTCATGCCATTTTTCAGGTAACAGCTATATCAAAGACCTTGAAAACAACGGTATATGCTGATTATATGAGGTCGATTTTTCAGAAAGGGGGTAACAGATATGATTGATTTGACAACCGTTGCACAGGCGGCACTTGTCCTTTTCGGTGCGGTGATTACAACCGTAATCGTTCCGTGCGTGAAGAAGAACACCACCGTTCAGCAGCAGAAGGAAATCATGGGTTGGGTGAAAATCGCTGTTGCGGCAGCAGAACAGCTTTACAAGGGTTCTGACCGTGGCGAGGAAAAGAAAGCCTATGTTTTGGACTGGCTGAACAAGCAGGGTATCACGATTGATGCCGATAAGCTGGATGCCATGATTGAAGCAGCAGTTCACGAAATCCAGTAACCCCCGCAAATCGTCTTTTTCGTATTGCAGACGGTAAAGAACAAGGTTCATTGCGTGGTTCGTCACCCACGGTAAACAACGGAAATGAAAGGATGGTACAAAACTATGAAAAAAGAAGATTTGATTGCAATGGGGCTGACAGAGGAACAGGCAAAGAAGGTTATGGATTCCCTTGACGGGAATTTTGTTACCAAAGCCCGTTTTAATGAGGTCAACGAGGAAAACAAGACCCTGAAACAGTCTGTTGCTGATAGAGATAAGCAGCTTGAGGATTTGAAGAAGTCCAGCGGTGACGATGCCGAACTGAAAAAGCAGATTGAAACCTTGCAGCAGCAGAACGCCGATCAGAAGAAAGCCCACGATGCGGAAATGGCACAGTTGAAGCTGGATAACGCCATTGATGCCGCCCTGACCGCAGCCGGAGCAAAGAACGCAAAGGCAGTTAAGGCGTTGCTTGACACTTCCAAAGTCAAACTTGGTGAAGATGGCAAGCTGACCGGGTGGGATGAACAGCTTACCGCCGTTCAGAAGTCGGATTCTTACCTGTTTGAAGCAAAGCAGCAGGGCAAGCAGACCTTCAAGGGATTTCAGCCGGGTGCTTCCGGTGGAGTAAAGCCGGGAACGAAAGTCGATATGTCCAAAATGACCTATGAGGAACTGGCGAACTATATCGAAAACAACCCTGATGCTGAATAACAAAATTCAAAAAAGTTCAAGAAAGGATTGAATAACGATGGCAAAATTTGATGCGAAAAGTTTTAATGAAAGAGCTTTCGGGAAGTATATGTCTGCTATCCCGAATGTGAAGCTGAATAAGCTGAAAGAGAGTAGGGCAATCGTTGCGGATCAGCGTTTGCGTGAAACCTTTGTCAACAACGGTCAGACGGGTACTGTTTACGCCGTTCTTCCCTATTTTGGGCTGATTGGCGGCGATGCACAGAACTATGACGGTGTTTCCAACCTTACCCCGGAAAAGACTGATACCTTTGAACAGGGTGTTTTCACTTATGGTCGAATGATGGGTTGGACGGAAGCGGATTTCTCCTATGATGTGACGAGCGGCGTTGATTTTATGGCGAATGTCCGTAATCAGATTAACCGCTATTGGAATGACAGAGATCAGGATACTATTCTTTCTATTCTGAAAGGTATCTTCGCTATGGCTTCCACTGGTACGGGCAATGTAAAGACCGCAAACGCCGCCTTTGTTTCTGCCCATACTTACGATATTTCCGCACCTTCTACGGATGCGGTCACTACGGACGCTATGAAGGTAAGTGCAACCACGCTGAACAGTGCAATTCAGCAGGCTTGCGGCGATAACAAGCAGAAGTTCAGCCTTGTTATTTGTCATTCCACTGTTGCAACCAACCTTGAAAACATGAAGCTGATTGCATACCTGAAATACACGGATGCAGAAGGCGTTGAGCGTGATCTTGGTATGGCAACTTGGAACGGCAGACTGGTTCTGATTGATGATTCTATGCCTGTTGAGGTCAAGAATGTGGGTTCTACGGGCGGTGATGTTTCCCTTTACACCACCTATATTCTTGGTGAAGGTGCAATCGGCTTTGAGCCTGTCGGCGCAAAAGTGCCTTACGAAATGGTTCGTGATGCAAAGACCCGTGGCGGTGAAGATACCCTTATTTCCCGTAAGCGTAACGCCGTTTCCGTGGCTGGTATTTCCTACCTGAAAGCAAGTCAGGCAACCAACAGCCCGACTAATACCGAACTGGAAAACGGAAAGAACTGGTCGCTGGTAAGCAACGGCACGGATTGTATTGCACACAAGGCAATTCCGATTGCCCGCATTATTTCCCGTGGTTAAGTAAGGCGGTGATTCCCAATGCTGGATATGGTAAAGGAACGCTTGCAGTCTTTCGGATATGAAATTCAGGATGGTGATGAAATCATCCTGAATTTTTCTATACAGAAAGTGGAAAACACTATCAAGAATGATTGCAATGTATCTTCTATACCTGACGGATTGGTGAATATCGCTGTTGATATGGCGGTAGGTGAATTTTTAACGGCAAAGAAAACCTTTTCGCCGGATAGCATTGCAGGGCTTGATTTGGATTTTGCGGTAAAGCAGATACAGACGGGTGACACCAACACAGTATTTGCAACCGGGGAAGGAAGTTTGACCGCTGAACAGCGATTGAACAATTTCCTGAATTATCTTCTGACTTACGGCAGGGATCAGTTTTCTTGTTATAGGAAAATCAAATGGTGAAAACAGTTGCAGCCGCCCGAAAAGCGGCACGGAAAGCGATTGAAAGCACCTATGAAGGTGTTTGCACCATTGTTGAACGCCGTGATATGCGGGATGAAGTAACCAAAATCACCCGCAAATCAGAAGTAACCGTGATTGAAAATCAGCCTTGCAAATTATCCTTTGAAAAGTTGAACGCCGTTGTTCAAACAGATGCAGCGGCGGCAATTTCCCAAAGTACAAAGTTATTCATATCGCCGGAAATCGTGGTAAATGGGGGTTCAAAAATCATAGTGGAACAGGACGGAAGAAAAGCCGAATATTCCGCAAGTGGTGAACCCGCCGTTTATTCCAGTCATCAAGAAATCACGCTTGAACTGTTTAAGGGGTGGGCTTGATTGGGTAAGATGGGCGGTTTTACGGCGGCAGATTTGAAAAAACTTCAAAAGCAGTTGAACAAAATTCAGCAGGGCAATGTTGAAGCGTTCATTGATGCTTGTGCAAAGGAACTTGCCGCCCGCCTACTTGCCAAAGTTATCAAGCGAACACCTGTCGGGCAGTACCCGAAAAGTTCAGGTAAAAAAGGCGGTACACTTCGCCGGGGCTGGACTTCCGCAACCCATGAAGAAGCCGCAAGCGGCAGCGGAAAAGGCAATGCGAAAGCATACGCTGATTCCCTGAAAATAAATCACTTTGGAAATACCGTTGTGATTGAGATTGTCAACCCTGTTGAGTATGCAAGTTATGTGGAATACGGACACAGGACAGCCAATCATCAAGGGTGGGTTCAAGGTCGGTTCATGCTTACGATTTCGGAACAGGAAATTCAGAACATAGCCCCGAAAGTGCTTGAAAGCAAAATCAAGAAGTTTTTAGGGGAGTGCATGAAATGATAAATTCTATAATTGAAGGTATCAGCATTTCCTTAAATGCTGAATTTGGTGATAACTACACCACATATACAGAAAGCGTTGAACAAGGTTTGAAAGAGCCTTGTTTTTTTGTGTTCTGTATCAACCCGACAAACCGTGTTTTCCTTGGGAAGCGGTATTTCAAGACCAATCAAATGTGCATTCAGTATTTCCCGGTTGACAAAGACCGCAAGAAAGAGGAATGCAACGCCGTTTCGGAACGGCTGTTTGATTGTCTTGAATATATCACCGTTTCCGGGGATTTGGCACGGGGAACAAAAATGAATGCTGAAATGGTGGACGGAGTTTTGAACTTCTTTGTGAACTATGATTTCTTTGTTTACAAGAAGGAAGATGCCGTTCCTATGGAAGAACTTTCGGAAAGCGTTTCCGTGAAAGGATAGGTGAAATAATGGCAGCACGAAAAAGCGCAAAACCCGCTGACGGTGAAGCGGCTGTTGTTGAAAGTAAATTTTCAAAAGAACAGTTGCTTTCCGCAAAGCGTTTTCAGGGCAGAAAGGACATTGTGAACGCCCTTCTGATGAAATACCCTGACACAGCCACTTTCACGGTGAATGCCGTGGAAGAAATGATTGAAAACTACATGAAAGGACAGGTGAAATAATATGGCTTTAGGCGGTGGAACTTTCGTGGTTCAGAACAAAAAGTTGCCGGGTGCATATATCAACTTTGTTTCGGCAGCTTCCGCTTCTGCAACCCTTTCTGAAAGAGGTATCGCAACGATGCCCCTTGAACTTGATTGGGGTGTGGATGGTGAAATTTTTGAAGTAACCAACGGCGATTTTCAGAAGAACACCCTGAAAATTTTTGGTTACGGCTATACCCATGAGAAGATGAAGGGGCTTCGTGATCTGTTTCAGAACACCAAAACCCTTTATGCGTACAAGCTGACTTCCGGGGGTACAAAGGCAAGCAATACTTTCGCAGAAGCCCTTTATTCCGGCGTTCGTGGCAATGATGTGAAAATCGTTATTCAGAAGAACGCTGACAATGAAAAGATGTTTGATGTGAAAACGGTGCTTGACGGTGACATTGTGGACGAACAGACCGTTGAAAAGGCGGCTGAACTTGTCGCAAATGATTTCGTGAAGTTCAAGACTTCCGCAACGCTGGCGGTTACGGCAGCAACCCCGCTTGCGGGCGGTACGAACGGCACGGTGAACGGCACGGCTTATCAGAAGTATCTTGATAAGATTGAATCCTACACCTACAACACTATGGGCGTTGTGGTTACGGACGATACCACAAGGGGGCTGTTCAATTCCTTTGTGAAGCGTTTGCGTGATGAAATGGGTATCAAGTTTCAGCTTGTGCTTTATCAGTACGCTTCCGCTGACTATTACGGCACAATCAGCGTTAAGAACAAGGTTCTTGATGATGGTTGGAGTGAAGCAGCCCTTGTTTATTGGGTGACTGGCGTTTCCGCTGGTTGCGAGGTGAACAAGTCCAATCAGAACAAGAAGTATAACGGCGAATTTACCGTTGATACTGACTATACGCAGACTGACTTGCAGAAAGCGATTGATGCGGGTGAGTTCATGCTTCACAAGGTCGGTTCTGATGTGCGTGTGCTTGAAGATATTAACACTATGGTTACTACTTCCGACACGCAGGGCGATGTATTCAAGGACAATCAGACCGTGCGTGTGATCGATCAGATTGCAAATGATATTGCGGTTCTGTTCAACACCAAATATTTGGGCGTTGTTCCCAACGATGCGGCGGGCAGAACTTCCCTTTGGTCGGATATTGTCCAGCACCATGAACAGCTTGAAGAAATCAGAGCGATTGAAGATTTCGCTGATTCTGATGTTGTTGTGGAACAGGGCAACACAAAGAAATCTGTTGTTGTGACGGATGCAGTTACCGTTGTGAATGCAATGTCTAAACTGTATATGACCGTCACCGTTGCGTAAGGAAAGGGGTGAAAAGGCATGATTCAGAATGTGACTATGAAAGCGAAAGATACCGTCTTTGCGGCTTTGGCTGAATGCTTTGTTACTATCGGCACACGCCGTTATAACTTTATGCAGGCAATCAATTTGGAAGCAAAGTTTGAAAAGACGAAAACGGAAGTTCCCATTCTTGGCAAGACTGGCAAGGGTAACAAGGCTTCCGGCTGGAAGGGTACGGGTTCGGCAACCTTCCACTATAACACTTCTATCTTCCGTCAGATGATGATTCAGTACAAGGACACGGGCGAGGATATTTATTTTGAAATTCAGATTTCCAATGAAGATCCTACTTCCGGGGCTGGCAGACAGACCATGATCCTGATTGACTGCAACATTGACGGCGGCATTCTTGCAAAGTTTGATGCAGATGGTGAATATCTTGATGAAGATATGGATTTCACCTTTGAGGACTTCAAGATGCCGGAAGCGTTCAAGGACTTGGACGGTTTTCTTACTAACTAATCACTGACACGGCGGGTAATAACCCCTTATGTGGGCTTTATATAGGCTCATATAAGGGGTTTTATATTGCCCTTGATAAATAAGAAAGGAAGAATATAAAATGTCTAAATTTAGCAAATTTATGAAAGCCAATAAGAAGGTAAAGGCTAACGAAATGCACCCTGTCACCAAATCCCTTTGTGATGAACAGGGCAACCCTCTTAATTGGGAATTCAAGCATATCACTTCCAAAGAAAACGAGGAAATCAGGGAGAGTTGCACCATTGAAATTCCCGTTACTGGCAAGCCGGGTATGTACCGTCAGAAGATGAAGTCCAGCCTTTACATTCAGCGTATGATTGCGGCTTCCGTTGTTACCCCTGACCTGTACGATGCAGACCTTCAGGACAGCTACGGCGTAAAGACCACGGAGGAACTTCTGCTTGCTATGGTTGATGATCCGGGTGAGTATAACGAACTTGCCGCCTATGTGCAGAAGTTTCAGGGCTTCAATGTTTCCTTTGAGGATAAGGTTGAAGAAGCAAAAAACTAATAGAAGAAGGGGATTGGGAAGCGAATTATGCTTACTATGCCCTTCTGAAATTGCACATTTTACCTTCCGTTTTCCTTGCTATGGATGAACAGGAAAAAGCCTTTGTTGTGGCGGCGGTAAAGGTCAAAATCAAAAATGACAAGGAAAAAGAAAAGGAAGCAAAGCGAAAATCTAAAAAGAAAGGTAGGTGATCCGCATGGCTACAATCAGAACCGCTATTGAATTACAGGACAATTTCACAAGTGTTCTGTATCAGGTTATCAATTCCGTAAATCTTGGGCTTTCCGCTATGGAAGATTTACACCAAAGCATGAATGCACAGGTTGACACTTCTTCCATTGAAGCCGCACGGGATTCTATCAATCAGGCTACGATTGCAGTTCAGGAATTGGATGCAGCTATGCAGGGTGTAGAAGCACCCACGATTCCCACACCTACCGCCCCCGTAAGTACAGCACCCGTGAACATTCCAACCCCGCAACCTACACAATGGCAGTCTTATGACGGGTTGGAAGTGTTCAAGAATACAGGTGTTGAACGCTTTGAACAGGAAGTTGCAAGCGTGAATTCCATGTTGCAGGATTTGAATGCAGCCCAAAGCCGCATTACACAGACAGCGGCAGAAAGTGAAGTTCTTTCCCCGCAAGCCCGGTATGATGTGGAAGCGGTTGAAAACAGGGTTCAGGCTTTGCAGCAGTCCATTGAACAGGTGGAACAAAACCCGCTGAATATCGGCTCTGATTCTGCAAATGCAAGTTTGGAGCAGTTAAGGGCAAGGCTTTCCCAAACCTTAGAACTGCAAGACAATCTGAATGCAGCTATGCAGGGTGCGGACATTTCTCAAATCAACGCCGCTTATTTGCAGCTTTCGCAGAATATCAGCGAAACGGAAAGAATGGTTCGGGATTCCTTTGAAAATATCCCGCCTGTTGAAATCCCGGTCACTTGGAAAACGGACAGTTTGGAAGTTTTCACTTCTACGGGTGTAGATAGATTTCAGCAGGAAGTTCAAAGTGCAAACAATATGTTGAACACTTTGAACACCACACAGGAACGCATTGCAAGCACGGCAGCACAAACCAACCTGTTCCCGGCAAGTGCTGTTGCTGATATGGGAAGAATGGGAAGCCGCTTGCAGGCTATCCAGCAGCGTATTCAGCAAATAGAAAACAATCCCCTGAATATCGGAACGGAAACCGCAAATGCGGAACTGGAACGGTTAAGGGGGCAGTTGGATCAGGCGGTTCAGGAACAGGAGAATTTGAACCGTGCTGTTACTGATATGGATGTTCAGGCGGCAAATGAAGCCTATTTGCGGTTGTCGCAGACAATCGGCAACACTGAAAGCTATATCCGTGACAATGTGGACGAGCAAGGGCGTTTCAATCAGGAAATCAATGAAGGTGTTGTGAACGCCGATAACCTGATGAATGCAATTAAGGGTGCTGTTGCAGCTTATGCCACGGTTCAGACCGTGGGGAAAGTCCTTGACCTGTCCGACACGCTGACTTCAACAACCGCCCGTTTGAACCTGATGAATGATGGATTGCAGACCACACAGGACTTGCAGAACATGATTTATTTGTCCGCTGAACGGGCAAGGGGTTCTTATCAGGCAACGGCTGACGCTGTTTCCAAACTTGGACTTATGGCGGGCGATGCTTTCGGCGGTTCGGAAGAAATCGTTGCGTTTATGGAACAGGTCAACAAGCAGTTCACCATTGCCGGAACGGAAGCGGCGGGCATTGATGCCGCTATGTTGCAACTTACACAGGCTATGGGTTCGGGTGTTCTTCGTGGTGAGGAATACAATTCCATTTTGGAGCAAGCCCCGAATATCATTCAGGCTATCGCTGATTATATGGAAGTTCCCAAAGGTCAGTTGAAAGATATGGCGGCGGACGGTGCAATCACGGCTGACATTGTGAAAGCGGCTATGTTTGCGGCGGCTGATGAAACTAATGAAAAATTTGCGAGTATGCCGAAAACATTTTCGCAGATTTGGACTTCGTTTCAGAACACCGCTTTGATGGCGTTTCAGCCTGTTTTGAACAGATTGAACGAAATTGCAAACAGTGATGCTTTCCAGCAGTTTGTGAATAACGCCATTGAGGGGCTTTCTGTTGTGGCGGGTATTGCCCTTGAAATCTTTGATTTGCTGGTAAGCGTTGCGGGTACTGTTGCTGATAATTGGTCGTGGCTATCCCCTATTATTTACGGTGTAGCCGCCGCCCTTGCTGTATATTACGGTTGGCAGCTTGCGGTGAACATGATAAATGCTATCAGCAAGGGAATTCATGTTGCAATGGCAGTTGCACAGATGATTCATGCAGCAGCAACAGGAGCATTGACCGCAGCCACAGCAGCGGAAATTGCAGCACAGAACGGTTTGAATGCCGCCCTGTATGCTTGCCCTATCGTGTGGATCATCGTTCTTATAATCGCCCTGATTGCCCTGTTCTATGCGGCAGTTGCAGCAGTAAACAAATTTGCGGGAACTTCTGTTTCCGCAACTGGTATCATTTGCGGAGTGTTTGCGGTAGCGGGTGCGTTCATTGGAAACCTGTTCGTTACCCTGATTAACTTTGTGATTGATATTTTCGTTGTGCTTTGGAACTTCATTGCGGCATTTGCGAACTTCTTTGCAAATGTGTTCAATGACCCCGTGGGAGCAATCGCCCGGTTGTTCTTTGATTTGGTTGATACAATCCTTTCCCTGTTGCAGTCTTTAGCAAGTGCGATTGATACAATTTTCGGTTCAAATCTTGCGGGTGCTGTTTCCGGGTGGCGTGATTCCCTTGGTGGTTGGGTGGATTCCACCTTTGGCAAGGGAACGGAAGTCATGGCGAAAGTCAACGCTTCTGATTATCACCTTGACCGCTTTGAATATTCCGGGGCGTGGGATGCAGGGTATAGCTTCGGTGAAGGTATTGAAGATACCATTTCCAACTTTGACCCGTCCAGCCTGTTCAACACAAACATTCCTTCCGCAAGTGATTATGCCGATTTGAGCAACTACACGGGTTCTATCGGTGACGGTGTGGGCGATATTGCCGACAACACGGGTTCTATCAAGGATTCGTTGGACATTACGGAAGAAGATTTGAAATATCTTCGTGATATTGCTGAACAGGAAGCAATCAACAGATTTACAACGGCTGAAATCACCATTGAACAGACCAATAACAACAATGTTTCGGGTTCTATGGACTTGGACGGTGTTGTTTCCGGGCTGACCGATGCGGTGAATGAAGCGGTTGATATTATCACGGAAGGGGTGCATGAATAATGAGTAAAAACGGATATGACTTTTATCTTGGATTGTGCTTGTTACCAATCACCCCCGACAAGTTGACCGTGAAAATCAACAATGCCAATTCAACCCTTACCCTGATTGATGAAGGGCAGATTAACATTCTGAAAAAGGCTGAATTGACGGATGTTGAATTTGAATGCAGGATTCCACAAACCAAATATCCGTTTGCAAAATATAAAGCTGGATTTTTAGGGGCTTCTTTCTTCCTTTCTTATTTTGAAAATTTGAAAACGAGTAAGAAGCCCTTCCAGTTTATTGTTTCAAGAATGAAGCCCAGCGGTGGAATTCTTTTTGCAACGAATTTGAAGGTATCAATGGAAGATTACAAAATCACGGAACAGGCAAAGGAAGGTTTTGATTTGATTGTGAAAATCAAGTTGAAGCAGTACCGGGAATACAGTACAAAAACGGTGAATATCAAAATCGCCGCTTCCAAACCGAAAGCCGTTGTGCAGCCCACAAGGTCAACAGAATCAAAGCCGGAAAGTAAAAGCTATAAGGTGGGTGACATTGTGAATTTCCACGGTGGAACACACTATTACAGTTCTTATCCGGGGGCGAAAGGTTATTCAGCAAGAGCCGGAAAAGCAAGAATTACCATTGCGAACGGTTCAGGCAAAGCCCACCCGTGGCACTTGATACACACGGATTCAAGTTCAAATGTCTATGGTTGGGTGGATGAAGGAACATTTGATTAAGGGGGTGCTGATTTGGATGTAGAACTTTTAATTGCTGACCCTTCCGGCGAAAAGGCGTATTTGCCAATCACGGAAGAAGGAATTGAATGGAGTACGGAAAGAAGAAGCACACCCGGCAAGCTAACCTTCAAAATCGTAAAAGACAGCATAATCAATTTTCAAGAGGGTGCAGCCGTTCGCCTAAAGGTGGACGGTAAGCCCGTTTTTTTCGGGTTCGTATTCAGTAAGAAGCGGGATAAAGACCAAATTATCACTGTCACCGCTTACGATCAGTTGCGATACCTTCAAAACAAAGACACCTATGTTTATGAGAACAAGACCGCTTCCGAATTCATTCAGATGGTGGCAGCGGACTTTTCTTTGAATGTTGGTACGCTGGAAGATACCGGGTTCAAAATCGCTTCACGGGTGGAAGATAACACTTCCCTGTTTGATATGATTGAAAACGCCCTTGACCTGACTTTGCAGAACACCAAAGAAATGTTTGTCCTGTATGACGATTTCGGCAAGCTGACATTGAAGAACCTTGGTTCAATGTATGTTGGCGAACCGGGGGCATACCTGATGATTGATGAAGAAACCGGGGAAAATTTTGAATACACTTCCAGCATTGACAGCGACACATACAACAAAATCAAGCTGACCTATGACAATGAAAGCACGGGAAAGCGTGAAGTTTATATCGCACAGGACGGAAGCCATATAAACGAATGGGGCGTTTTGCAGTATTTCGATACCCTTTCCAAAGGTGAGAACGGACAGGCAAAAGCGGATGCCCTGTTGCAGCTTTACAACAAGAAAACCCGTAACCTGAAAATTGTGAATGCTTTGGGTGATACACGGGTTAGAGCCGGAAGCATGGTTGTTATCAATCTTGCTTTGGGCGATATGAATTTGAAAAATTTCATGTTGGTTGAGAAAGTGAAGCACACCTTCAAACTGGATCAACACTTCATGGATTTAACACTTAGAGGGGGTGAATTTGTTGCCTGATGCAGTTGAACTTTTGAAAACTTTGAAAAAAGCAGCGGTGGAAGCTGTTGAAGCAACAAAGCCTGTTCAAGTTTGTTACGGCAAGGTGACAGGCACTTCCCCGCTGAAAATCCTTGTGGATCAGAAACTTACTTTGGGTGAAGGGCAGCTTGTTCTTACCCGAAATGTGATTGATTACGAAATGGATATTTCCGTTAGTCATTGGACGGTAGCGGAAACGAAACACACCCACCCCGTAACAAGTGGCGGCACGGCAACCGCTACTTCCCATAGACACCAATATAAGGGCAAGAAGAAAATCACGGTTCACAATGCTTTGCAGAACGGCGATGCTGTTGTCCTTATCCGGGAACAGGGCGGGCAAAAATATATTGTGATTGACCGTATCAAGCCAATCCCGAAAACGGAAGGAGAGTGGGTATAAATGATTCCTTCTGTTACAGGATTTCTTGAACAGGACTTTGAAATTGAAACACAACCAACCAACACCTATAAAATGGAGTTGGAAAGCAACCTGATCCGTGGATATACGGACGGACAGGAAGCGATGAAACAGGCTATTTTCAAAATCCTTTCCACGGAACGATACCAATATGTTATGTATTCTTGGAACTATGGGATTGAACTGATTGACCTGTACGGCGAACCCGTTTCCTATGTTTGCCCGGAATTGGAACGCCGTATCACAGAAGCCCTTACATGGGATGAACGAATTGAAAGCGTTGATAACTTTGAATTCGACACTTCAAAAAAGGGTGAAGTTTTGGTTACATTCACCGCACATACAATTTTCGGTGATGTAGCCGCTGAAAAGGTGGTGAATTTTTAATGTATGATGTGACCTATGAAGAAATTCTTGAACGAATGCTTGCAAGGGTATCTGACAAGTTCGACAAGCGGGAAGGTTCGGTTATTTTTGACACCCATTCCCCAACAGCGATTGAACTTCAACTTCTGTATGTGGAGCTGAACACCCTGATTGCGGAAGCCTACGGCGATAGTGCTTCAAGGGAATTTCTTATCAGGCGTTGCAAGGAACGAGGTATCACCCCGTATGAAGCAACAAAGGCAATTCTGAAAGGCGAATTCACACCGAAAAACATTGATGTTACAGGACAGCGGTTCAATATTAGTTCATTGAATTTCATTGTGCTTGAAAAAATCGCTGATGGTGAATATCAGGTACAGTGTGAAACCCCCGGCATTGTCGGAAATCAGCAGTTGGGAACAATGATCCCGATTGAATATATTGAAGGGTTGGAAACAGCGGAACTTACGGGCGTTCTGATTCCGGGTGAGGATGAAGAAGATACGGAAGATTTGCGAAAGCGTTATTTCGATTCCTTCAATGAAAAGGCGTTCGGCGGCAATGTTCAGGATTATCTTGAAAAAACGAACGCTATTCCGGGTGTTGGAAGCACCAAAGTAACAAGGGTTTGGAATGGTGACATTCGCCCCGCTGACATGATACCAACGGCAAAGGTGAAAACATGGTATGAAGGTATCATTGGAACGCTGGATCAGGAAGTTGCCCTTTGGCTTTCAAATGTCTATATGGCGGCAGCAGAAAAGAAGCTGACAACCGGGGGAACGGTGCTGCTTACAATCCTGAATTCTGATTATGGCGTTGCTTCTGATACCCTGATTCAGACCGTGCAGAACACCATTGACCCCGCCGAAAATGCGGGTGAAGGTTATGGGCTTGCCCCTATCGGTCATGTGGTATCGGTCAAGAGTGCAAAGGAAGTCACCGTTACCCTGAAAACCAAAATCACCTTTGATACAGGTTACAGTTGGTCGAATTTGCAGAATTCGATTGATACAGCCGTTCAGGACTATCTTTTAGAATTGCGTAAGGGGTGGGCTGACACCGCTTATTTGGTGGTTCGTATCAGCCAAATTGAAACAAGGCTTCTTTCAATCAAGGGCATTGTGGATATTGAAAACACCAAAATCAACGGTTCTACTGACAACCTGACATTGGGGAAATATGAAGTTCCCGTGTTTGGGGGTGCAAGCGCATGATAAGAGTTGCAAGAGAAGTTGACCTTCTTTCCTACTTACCCCCATTCATGGCAGAATTCAAGGAAATTGCCGTTACGCTGGATGCAGAAAACCCGGAATTTGTGCTTGTTTGGAAAGCTGCTGACCGGGTTTTGCAAAATGAATTCATTGAAACGGCTGACGAATACGGAATTTCAAGGTTTGAAAAAATCTTGAACATTCTTCCTTCAAAGGAAGATACCCTTGAAAGCCGCCGTTCAAGAGTATTTGCACGGTGGTTCAATACAATTCCGTACACCTTGAAAGCCCTGATTGCGAAATTGGAAGCCCTTTGCGGTGATAACGATTTCACAATCATCAAGGAATATGACAACTACACCATTACAATCATTGTTGACCTTGAAATGTTCGGACAGGTGGACGAACTGGACTATATCATTGAAAGCATGATCCCGTGCAACATGATTGTTATTTCCCGGAATGAAATTCCGTGCAAGGCAAGCGGTTTTGCCCTGTTCAGTGGTGGAATTTGCTTTGTGCAGGATTTCTTTATCACCAACGATTTCCGGGAAAGCTACACGGTCAATAGCAAGGCGGCGTTTGGTGGTGGCATGGTGGAAGAAGCCCACTATTTCATTACCAATGACAGCAAAGAAAACATTGCTGTAAATGGTGCGGCGGTTCATGGTGGCGGGGCAGTCAATACCGCAACCGTGGTTATCACCAATGATTTCAATGAACAGTTCAACATAAACGGCGAAAACAACGCTGGTTCAGGTGTGGTTGTGTCTGAATTCATTGGAACAAATCAGTAAAAGAAAGGATTGAAACACTATGGCAGAATTTTCAAAGTTGGTTATCACCAACAAAGGACAGGCTTTGATTGCAAAGATGATTGCCGGAAAGGGTAACATTGACTTCACAAAGATTTGCGCTTCCAGTACCACCTACACGCTGGCGCAGCTTGAAGCCCTGACTTCCCTTTCTAATATCAAGCAGACAAGCCTTATTTCCAAAGTAACCCGCACAAACGAGGTTGCAATCAAGGTTGAAACGGCGTTCACGAACAATGACCTGACAGCCGGGTATTATATGCGTACCCTTGGACTGTATGCGATTGATCCCGATGCGGGTGAAATCCTGTACGCCGTGACAATCGAAAATTCCGGGAACTGCTATATGCCCCCTTACAATGGTGTTACCGTTTCGGGTGCTTATGTGCAGCTTGTCACCACGGTAGGCAATGCGGACAATGTTTCCCTGAAGTGGATGCAGCCGCCGTTGCAACTATCGGTGATATTCAGGAATTGCAGAAGGAAATTGCAGACCTTGAAGCCTATGTCGGTTATACTGCTTCCGATATTTACGGCGTGGAAGTTGACTTCGTGAACAAGAAGTTCACCCGTCTTGCGGGTGCGGTGAACCGTTCCGCTGGTGCTGGTTTTGATAACATTGCACCTTTCGGCGGCAGAAAGCGTTGCAACCTGACAAATGACGGTAAGGTTGTAGCCTATTACGGTGAAGCCGGATTTACCACCACGGGCAAGCTGACACAGGCAATCACTATTGCAGAGGGTGAAAACGCTGGTACTTATGCGGCGGGAACGATTGTTCAGACAATGGTTGAACAGCCGAAATTTTATTACAAGGTTGTTCCGCTGCTTGTGGAACATAACGCTTTAGGTTCTAAAATCCGCAAAGCCCGTTACTATGTTTCCGCAACACCCAAAGCAGGGTTCAAACTTCACCCGGCGTTCATTGAGAACGGCAACGAGAATGAAAAGATTTACCTTGCAGCCTTTGAAGGTTCGCTTTGGGATGCTTCCGCAAGTGCTTACATTTTGGATGATGCACAGGTGGCAGATTTCGCAAATGATATGCTTTGCAGTATCGCAAACGCAAAACCCGCTTCCGGCTTAAATCAGAACCTTACCCGTCCCAATACCCGAAAGCTGGCACAGAAGCGTGGTTTAGGTTGGGAACAGGGCTATGCAGCTACGACAGCAGCTTCCCAGCTTCTTATGCTGGTTGAATATGCAACCTTCAATGTTCAATCGGTGATTGGCAACGGTGCAGTAAGCAAAACCGATGATGGTACAACTTCCATGACGGAAAACAGCGGTGCAACCGTTTCTTTGGGTAACGCTTCCGGCGCAGTCACTAATGCAAACGGTATTCAGATTGTTTCCTATCGAGGTGAAGAAAACTTTTGGGGAAACATTTGGTGGTGGGTTGACGGCATGAACGAACAGAACCCTTCCACTTTCGCAGAAGGTGATTTCGGAACGCTGTTCGTTGCGGATCATGGCTTTGCTGATGATTCTTCCGCAAGCCCTTATAAGAACACTGGAATTCACCCGTGCTACGGTGGCGGTTATGTTTCCGCTTTCGGTTGGTCGGAAGAATTCGATTGGCTGTTCATTCCCGCCGAAAAGAACGGCAACAGCAGCCTTCCCGTTGGTGATTACTATTGGAACGCTAATCCCGGCTGGCGGGTTGCTCAGTTGGGCGGTAAGTGGAATTACGGTGCTTATGCGGGTGCTTTCTATTGGGATCTGAGTAATGCTGCTTCTAGTCGTAATCGGATTGTCGGCGGGCGGTTGGTGTATGTACCTTCCAAAAAGGCAGCGTAAGCACTGAAATATATTGGGTAGTTCAGGGAGTATTGTTGTTTACAAACCCGATTAAACACAAGAGCAAAAATAGAAACCATGAAAAAAGGTTACTAAATTAGGCAGTAAATGGAATAACAGTGCTAATGCAGGTACTTTCTATTGGAATCTGAATAATGCTACTTCTAATCGTAATCGGAATATCAGCAGGCAGTTAGTAAATGCACGCAACAGGCGGGGAAAATCCAAATCCCCGCCTGTTCAATATATTCTCTGTATTCCTGAATTACCCCGCCGCTTGGCGAAAAAGACAGCCCCCGCAAGGGGGAAGTTAAAAATAAAATTGGGCTGTATTAGTAAATTTGAAAGTTTATTTTCAAAAGTTGAAAGTTCGGCTTAATGTGCATACAAAAAGGACATTCAGCAATGAAGCGTTACGGTAATCTATACGAACAAATTTATTCTATGGATAACCTACGAAAAGCACACAAGAACGCACGGAAGGGAAAAGGCTGGTATGAAGAAGTAAAGGAAGTTGATGCAAACATTGAAGTGTACTTGAAACAGCTTCAAGAAATGCTTATCAATCATACTTACCACACTTCCAATTATGAAAAATTCATCAAGAAGGAAAACGGAAAGGAACGAGAAATTTTCAAACTTCCATATTTCCCGGATCGTATTTGCCAATGGGCTATTCTGCAAGTGATTGAGCCGTATTTAATGCGACACATGACAAAGAACACCTATTCAGCATTACCGAAAAGAGGAATTCACAAGGCATTGCACGATGTTCAAGAAGCAATGTGGAAGGATGTTCCGAATTGCCAACACTGTTTGAAACTTGATGTAAGGCATTATTACCCGTCCATAAATCACGACATTTTGAAGGCAAAGTTCAGAAGATTGTTCAAAGATGCTGAATTGCTTTGGTTGTTGGATGAAATCATAGACAGCATTTGCACCGCAAACATTGAAGATTTGCGTAATATTTGGCTACTGGATGAAGATGTTGACCCGGAAACGGGAATACCAATCGGAAATTATCTTTCCCAATATTGCGGAAACTTCTATCTTTCTTCATTCGATCACTGGTTGAAAGAAGAAAAGCGGGTGAAGCACACATTCCGATACATGGATGATGTTGTAATTTTCGGAAGCAGCAAGGAAGAACTTCACAAGTTGCGGAAGGAAATTGCTTTGTATTTCAAAACGGAATTACGGTTGACTATAAAAGGAAATTGGCAAATCTTTCCGTCTTATGTGCGGGGCGTTGACTTTGTGGGTTATCGAACATTTTTGAATTACACCCTTCTTCGCAAGAGCAGTTGCAAGAACTTCAAGGCGAAAATGGTTAAAATCCGAAAGAAAACCGCAAACGGACAGATGATGAACTATTCCGAATGGTGCAGCGTGAATTCCTATAAAGGTTGGTTGAAGCATTGCGATAGTTACCGTTTGCAGAAGAAATATATAGAACCTATCCAGTCGGACACCGATAGATATTATCGGGAAGTAGTAAAAAGAAAGGTGGCGTAAATATGGTTGATTACGGAAAGGTTAGAAGCACCGTCAAACCTGATGAAATTGTGATTGATGAATTCAGCGTTTGGCAGCACACCAACATTCAGGAAGTTTCCGAAAATGTGGGTGAAGAAAATGAATTCGTGGGCTATGAGTTCAACATGGTTCAGTATGACAAGAACGAATTCATTTTGAAACAGGCAAAGGAAAATGCGGAACTGTCCGAACAGATCACGCAGACACAGATTGCCTTGACGGAAGTTTATGAAATGATGGCGTAAGGAAAGGCGGTGAATCAGTATGGCGGCTATTTATGCGGCACTTATCAAGAAGGGGTTGAAAACCCTTGAAGATGTTCCTGACAAGCTGAAAGAAGCTGTTCAGAAGATTTTGGACGGTGATACAGATTGATTTTCAATCTTATCATAAAAATACTTTTCAGAAAGGAGATTGAAGAAATGGCTGTTATCTATGCAACCCTGATTATCAAGGGCAAGAAAACTTTCGCTGATGTTCCTGTCAAAATTCAGGACAAAGTGAAGGAAGTGCTGATTGACCTTGATTGCCCTGAACTGGCTGAATAAGTCGAGGGCAAGGAAACTATCACGGACAAGGTAAAAACCGCTATATGGGGCGTATATGAAGCCCTGTATAGCGGTTTTCTTGTTCAGTTCACACAGAAAGGAAGAATCCGAAAATGAAAGAAGGTTTTTGCGCTGGAATTGGCGTTGTGGGTGGCTTCATTGCTTCCCTTTTTGGCGGGTGGGATGCCGCCCTGATTACCCTTGTGATTTTTATGGGTATCGACTACTTCACCGGGCTTATCGTTGCCGGGGTGTTCCATAATTCCAACAAGACAGAAAACGGCAGTCTTGAAAGCCTTGCCGGGTGGAAGGGGCTTTGCAGAAAGGGCGTTACCCTTCTGATTGTACTTGTTGGTTGCCGCCTTGATTTGGTAATGGGTTCAAATTTCATTCGTGATGCGGTGGTTATCGCTTTCATTGCGAACGAAACAATCAGCATTGTTGAAAATGCGGGGCTTATGGGTGTGCCTATCCCGTCCGTTATTGTCAAGGCGATTGAAGTTTTGAAGAAAAAGGCAGAAAGTGAGGATAAAGAAAATGAGTAATTCAAGTTTGATTTCGTACACGAAACTTAGCCCGAACCACAGCGGGCAGCGTACACACAGCGTTGACCGTATCACGCCCCATTGCGTTGTAGGTCAGCTTTCTTGTGAAACTATTTGTGACTGCTTCCCGGCAGGAAGGGGCGCAAGCTGCAATTATGGCATTGGCAAGGATGGGCGCATTGCCCTTTGCGTTGACGAGGACAACCGTTCTTGGTGTTCTTCCAGCAATGCCAACGATCAGCGGGCAATCACGATTGAATGCGCTTCTGATAAAACTGAACCGTATGCAATGACGGATGCGGTATATGCAAGCCTGATTGACCTTTGCACCGATATTTGCAAGCGTTACGGGAAAACTAAACTGCTTTGGTTTGCCGATAAGGAAAAAACCCTTGCATATAACCCGGCAGCGAATGAAATGATTATCACCGTGCATAGATGGTTTGCAAACAAGAGTTGTCCGGGCGATTGGTTGTATAACCGTTTGGGCGATCTTGCCGCAAAGGTAACGGCAAAGTTGGGCGGTACGGCTTCCAATCCTTCCGGCACTCTGTACCGTGTGCAGACCGGGGCATATACAAAGAAAGTAAACGCTGATGCACAGCTTGAAAAGGTAAAGGCGGCGGGCTTTGATACTTACATGGTTCAGGCGGGCGGCTATTACAAAATTCAGGTCGGTGCATACAGTAAGAAGGAAAATGCGGTTGCTATGGCGGCAAAGCTGAAAGCAGCCGGGTTTGATACCTTCATCACCACGGAACAGGGAACGGCGGTCACGGTGAAGAAATCCGTTCAGGAAATCGCCCGTGAAGTGGTTGCCGGGAAGTGGGGTAACGGTGAGGAACGCAAGAAAAAGCTGATTGCGGCGGGGTATGATTACAGCGCAGTTCAGGCAGCAGTAAACGCCCTGATGGGCTAATTTTTGTGTTACTTATTTGTTACTAATTGCCCTGTATTTTCGAGGTTTTGCATAGCATTATATATTGAACAACCTTGAAAATATAGGCGTTTCAGGGGATAGCAAACGCCCCTGATTTATGGTATAATACCACTGATATAGAAGTATCAAGCCAGCAATCCGTTGGAATAGCTGGGAAAGAAGACGCCTGCCAGGGCGTCTTTTTTCATGCCCGAAACGGAGGGCTAGCACTTGGAGGACCCAAGTGCTAGTCTCTTGCTTGTATTGTACCTCCAAAAGAAACGGTTGTCAAGGGCTTTTAAAAAATAATTTAAAAGAAAGAGAATTCAACCATCGAAATCACAAGTTAAATTCACATAAAGCGAGATTAAGACTTGAAATTTCGGGCAGGGTGTGAGATACTGGTGGCAAAGGAGAGAGAACAATGTTTACGAAGATAACACTGGAGAACTTTCGATCATTTGACCACATTGAGTTGGATTTGACGGAAAAAGGAAATACGGCCAAGCATCTTGCTATCCTTTACGGAGAAAATGGTGCGGGCAAGTCCAACTTAATGTCTGCTTTTGTTCTGCTACCAGAACTGACACGCACAATGGATGCGAGAGCGGCCTATGAACGCATTTTAGCGCAAGGTGCTATTTTCCAAGATGAAAATATGGAAAAGGAAATGCGGGAGCACATACGACAAAGGTTGCGTGATATGTCTGCCATCATTAAAGATTACCAAATGGCTGATTGTGAAAATCCCATTATTGCTGAATACGAATTTAATATTGATGGAAATAACGGCTGCTATCGAGTGGAGTTTGGGCAAGATGAAATTCTTCATGAACGGCTGGAATTTGTTCTTAACCGTCGCCGCGGACTGTATTTTGATTGTAGCGCTACAGGCATCAATATAAATGATTCAATTATCGAAAAAGAGCAGGGAAAGGAATTTTTGGCAGATGTAAAAGAAATGGCAAAACGCTATTGGGGAAAACATTCACTCCTGGCAATTTTAATTTACGAGATGAAGGATAAATCCAATTCGTTCGGACGTGATAACATAACAGAGAATTTCAATGCGGTTCTAAATGAATTCCGAAATTTATCTTGCACGGTATCTATGGGAGATAAAAGTTGGGAAGGGCTATACGCACAATTAAAAGTTTTGAATCAGCCGTTGTCTGGTAAAATCTCTCGCAAGCGAGAACACGAACTTGATCAAGCAGAAGCGTTTTTTTCACATTTCTTTGCAATGTATGATCCGAGTATTCGTTGTGTCACCTACGAAAAAGAGTATGTGGGCGAGCTGATTTACTATAAGTTGATGGAAGAAAAATATATTGCCAATAGCTATCGCCGCATAGAATTCAAACGGGAATCAACAGGGAATCGGCAGTTACTAAGAATATTGTGCTATTTGCTGGTAGCGTGCATGGGGAAAACTGTAATTTTAGATGAAGCAGAAGCGAATATTCATGACTTGCTGTTTCAAAATCTGTTAGAGACGGTTCAGCCTATGATTAAGGGACAGCTAATTATGACGACTCACAATACCATGCTGATGGAGGCAGAGTTTGCAAGAACTGCGACTTATATTTTGCAAATGAATCCGAAATTTCCATGGGATAAACAGATAAAGTGTATTACAGATTATAAAAAGCGTACCTATGCAACCAACAATATCCGTAATAAATACTTGAATCGAGAATACGGTGGAGTGCCAGAATTGAAAAGCACAGAATTACGAGAACTATTAGAGAAAATGTGCGAATAATTGGTGCAATAAAGAAAATCCCCTGTTTTCCACATGGCGTAGCACATTGTGGAAAACAGGGGATTTTAATGATAAAGATTTAATCTTCCAGTCTGCCGTGGTCGCAGCCAAGGGAAAGATGATGCTCTATCTCACCACCCAGCACAAGCTGTGCGTACTCCAGCGGCCTGTTGTACAGCAGCCAGTCCAGTTCCGCCCGCTGTGCTGGAGTATTGCCGTACTCGTCCTCGATGACGATGCAGTCGATGGCAACGGCAGAGCCATCCGCGAACCGGGTTTCCACCCGGTTGGTGTCCATATTGTAGCGGCAGGAAAGCAGTTTGTTCATGGTGAACCTCATTTCTATATCAAATGGTGTCTGTTCGGATGTCCTAAACCCTGCCATAAAACCGGTGGTTGATTTGTCCATTGGGCTTTGTTTTGCCCGTCTGCACATTTTTGCACACTTTTTGCACACCTGAATAGCTGGATAACGGTTGCAAGGCATTACACTGTGTGCAAATAATGCGGTGTGTACAAATGTGAATTTCACGATGATGCGATATAATTAACGTTTCTTCGTGGTTCCGAGATTTGACGAATGATGCGCCTTGGATTCTTTTAATCAGAGGGCCAGGGATTCGAGTTCCCTCGAGCGCACCAAAATCCCACGAAAAATCGTAAGATTCTTCGTGGGATTTTCCATTTTCTGGGGCTCTGCACACTTTTTGCATACCGGCGGGAAAGCCGTGTTTTTCCTTGCATTGTCTGCCTTACTGGAGTTTTCACTCTCCAGAACGGCCCGGTGGGCGGGCATTCTTTTGCTCCTTGGCGGTGCATTGCACGGCGGCACTCGTCTTTGATTCGGTCTTATTTACACCACTTGGCAAATTCTTCATCCGTGCACTTGACGTAGTGGCTGCCCTCCACATGGTGGCGGGTGCCCTTGGAATAGTCGATGCCGGAAGTGGCATAGTCATAAGTCTCAGCCACGCGGCGCTTTTCCACCACCGGGTTCGGCAGCGGAATGGCCGACAGCAGGCTCCGGGTGTAGGGGTGGATGGGGTGCTCGAAAATCTCCTCGGTGGTGCCGGTCTCCAGCAGATGCCCCAGATGCAGCACACCGATGCGGTCGGAGATGTACTTGACCATGGACAGGTCGTGGGCGATGAACAGATAAGCCGTGCCGGTCTCCTGCTGGATATCCTTCATCAGGTTGACTACCTGTGCCTGAATGGACACATCCAGCGCCGAGATGCACTCGTCCGCGATGATGAGCTTAGGGTTCATGATGAGGGCGCGGGCAATGCCCACGCGCTGACGCTGACCGCCGGAGAACTGATGGGGGTAGCGCTCGGCGTGCTCCGGGGCAAGGCCGACCTTGGCAAGGATCTTTTCCACCTTTTCGCGGCGCTCTGCCTGCGTTTTGCACAGATGGTGGATATCCAGACCCTCGCCGATGATGTCCTCCACCTTTTTGCGGGGGTTCAGGGATGCCATGGGGTCCTGAAAGATCATCTGCATCTGGGTGCGCAGGGTATTGTTCTGTGCATGGGTCAGACGGCCGCTGATATCCTGCCCGTCAAAGGTGATCTTGCCCGCAGTGGGGTCGTACAGGCGGATGATGCTGCGGCCGATGGTGGATTTGCCCGAGCCGGACTCGCCCACCAGACCGTAGGTCTCGCCGGGGTAGATCTCAAAACTGACATCGTCCACCGCCTTGACCGTAAAATTCTTATTGACGCGGAAATACTGCTTCAGTCCCTCGACCTTCAGCAGCGGGGTCGTGCTCTGTGCTGCCATTTATTCCGCCTCCTCGATCTTTTTTGCTTCTGCTTTCATGCGGGCAATGCGCTCCTTGAGCTCCGGCGGCATCTCCACCTTGGGGGCACGGGGGTCCAGCAGCCATGTTGCCGCATAGTGGGTATCGCTGATCTTGAACATGGGCGGGTCGATCTCGTCGTCGATGTTCAGCGCAAAGCGGTTGCGGGGTGCAAAGGCATCGCCGGGCTTCTCGTGCAGCAGGTTCGGCGGCGAGCCGGGAATGGTATACAGACGGTCGTCGGCGGTGTCAAGGTCGGGCATGGCCGACAGCAGGCCCCATGTATAGGGGTGCTTGGGGTCGTAGAAGATCTCGTCGATGGTGCCGGTCTCCACGATCTTGCCGGCGTACATCACGTCCACATAGTCTGCCACCTTTGCCACAACGCCAAGGTCGTGGGTGATGTAGATGACCGAGATGCCGCGCTCCTTCTGGATGCGGCGGATCAGCTCCAGAATTTTGGCCTGAATGGTCACATCCAGCGCGGTGGTGGGCTCGTCACAGATGAGCAGGTCGGGGTCGCAGGAGAGCGCAATGGCAATGACCACGCGCTGGCGCATACCGCCGGACAGCTGGTGCGGGTAGTTTTTCATCCGCTTTTCCGCATCGGTGATACCCACCTCTTCCAGCAGTTCCAGCGCCTTTTTGTAGGCTTCCGCCTTGGGCATTTTGAAGTGCCAGAGCATGCCCTCCATGATCTGCTTGCCAATGGTCATGGTTGGGTCAAGGCTGGTCATGGGGTCCTGAAACACCATGGCGATGCGCTTGCCGTTGATGTGGCGGCGGATCCACTTTTTATCCTTTTGCAGCAGGTCTACGCTCTCCGGGCTGCCGTCGGCGTGGTGGTAGCTGAACCGGATGCTGCCGCTGTTCACGGTGGCATTCTTGGCCAGAATGCCCATGGCGGCTTTCATGGTGACGGACTTGCCGGAACCGGACTCGCCCACCAGCGCGACCGTCTCGCCCTTGTACAGGTCGATGTTCACGCCGCGGATGGCGTGCACCGGGCCTGCGGTGGTCTTAAAGGTGATATCAAGGTCTCGCACCGACAAGACCTGTTCTTTTTTTGCTTCAGGCATGGGGTGTTCCTCCTTACATACTCTTCATCTTGGGGTCCAGCGCCTCGCGCAGACCATCCGCCACGAGGTTGAAGCTGAGCATCAGCAGGCTCATGACCACAATGGGCGGGATGATCTGATAGGGGTGGGTGGTGAAGCTGTTGTACAGCTCGCTGATCAGAGAGCCCAGCGAACACTGCGGCACCGGGATGCCCAGACCCACAAAGGAGAGGAACGCCTCGGTGAAGATAGCAGTCGGGATGCTGAACATGACCTGTGTGATGATGGGTCCGATGATGTTGGGCAGCACTTCCTTGAAGATGATGAAGAAGCTGCCGGCGCCCAGCGTGCGGGAGGCCAGAACGAACTCCTGATCCTTCAGCTTGAGCATCTCCGCGCGGGCAATGCGGCTCATGCCCACCCATTCGGTCAGCATCAAGGCAAAGATGATGGTCACCATGCCGGGCTGCAATACAAGCAGCAGCAGCGTGACGATGACCAGCCGGGGGATGCCGTTGGCTACCTCCAGAAAGCGCTGCATCACCATATCCACCTTGCCGCCGAAGTAGCCCGAGATCAGGCCGTAGCTCATGCCGATGACCATATCAATGATCGCAGCAGCCACCGCGATGATCAGGGAGACCCGGGCACCTTCCCATGTACGGGTCCAGATGTCGCGGCCGTACAGATCGCTGCCGAACCAGTAGTAGACGTCCAGCTTGTCTTTTTCCTGATAGGCGTTGGTCACCTTGGTACCGGTGGTGGTGCTCATCTTCTCGCTGCCGTCCAGAATGCCGAACTGCTCAATGCCCGGCACGCGGGGCGCAAAGTTTTTCTGGCTCAGATCCTGCCCGGAGTAGGTGTAGCTGTTCATGCCCGGGCCCAAAACGGCCAGCAGCACGATGACCACAATGAGGACAAGCCCCAGCACGGCGCTCTTTTTATTGAAAAAGCGGATGAGCGCTTCCTTCCAGAAGTTCTGCGCCGCAAAGTTGGTATCCACGCTGATCTCGTCCTCGTTGTGCTTGAGGGCAAAATCCTTTTCCGCAAAGGTGTGCTCCGTGTACATTGCGTCCACGGCACTGACAATGGCATCGGCGGTGGATTCGCCGCCCAGCCGGATCGCTTTTTCTGCCATTTAGTCGTCCCCCTTTGCCAAACGAATGCGCGGGTCGATGATGCCGTACAGCAGGTCAACGACCAGCATGATGCCAATGTACATGGCGCTGTAAATAAAGCTCAGACCAATGACCACGTTGTAATCGTTGGACTGGATGGCTGTCACCAGCAGGCTGCCCACGCCGGGGATGGCAAAGATCTTTTCCACCACCAGCGAGCCGGTCATCAAATCCACGATCAGCGGTGCCAGCACCGTGATGATGGGGATCAGGGCGTTGCGCAGCGCGTGGCGGAAGATCAGCGCCGGGCCGGAAATGCCCTTGCTCTCGGCCAGCAGCATATAATCCGAATCCAGCACCTCGATCATCTCACTGCGGGTAAAGCGGGCAATGGACGCCATGGTGAACATGGAAAGCGAGATACTGGGCAGCACGCTGGAGCCAAAAATGTCCTTGGCGGAAAACAGCATGGGGAACCAGCGGAACTTAAAGCCGAAGGTGTAGCTCAGCGCCAGCGCGAACACATAGGACGGCACCGATACGCCGATGACCGAGATGATGGTGGCGATGGAGTCCACCACGGTATCCCGCTTCAAAGCGGCAAGAATGCCCAGCACCAGACCTGCGATGGCACCCAGCGTGACCGCCATGCCGCCCACCTGAATGGAGATGGGCAGACGGGACTGGATGAGCTGGGAGATGGGCGTATTTTTGGAGATATTGTAGCTGACACCAAGATCGCCCCGGAGCATATTGCCCACATAGCGGAAGAACTGGATATAGATGGGCTGGTCAAGGCCGTACTTTGCATACAGGGCTGCCCGCATATCGGGCGTCAGCTTTTCATCATTGAAGGGCGAACCGGGCATCAGCTGCATCAGGATAAACAGCACCAGCAGAATTGCCAGCAGCGTGAACAGCGAGGTCAGGATTCGCTTGAGCGTATATTTTTTCACGTCGGGTGGACCCCCTTTTTCCTTCCGGGATCTCGCGGTCAGTCGTTCGTCTGCCGCGGACAGGCACAATGCCAAAAAGGCGCACAGTGGCTTTTTGCGGGCCACTGTGCGGCCTTGTTCAGTGTGCTTTCAGTTTTACTCGCTCTTAGCGGCGTTCTTGTACACGCGGTTCAGTGCCACAGGGTGGAACGCTACGCCGGTAACGGCAGAGGAGACCATCTCGGCATTGCACTGACCGTACAGGGGGAAGATGACCGCCTGCTCCAGAACGATCTGCTCTGCCTCGTACAGGGCAGCCCAGCGGCCCTCGGGGTCATCCTTGACCTGATCCACCTGCTCGCCGTTCAGCAAAGTCATGTCCAGAGCACCGGTCTGGTAGCTCATCAGTGCCTGCTGGCTGTCCTTGATGACCTGATAGGCCAGACCGTCCAGAGCGATCTTGCCGGCATCGTAGTAATCGGGGTTCTTTTCCAGCGTAAAGGCGGTTGCGGCAGGCTGGTAGTCGGTCAGCTTGAACGCACCGTTGGACAGCACCGTGTCGGGGCTGGTGCCGAAGGTGTCCTTGCAGGTGTTGTAGAACGCCTCGTTGACCGGATAGAAGGTGGGGAAGTACATCAGGCTCAAAAAGTAGCTGACGGGAACGTTCAGCTGGACTTCCAGCGTCTTGTCGTCCACAGCAGTCACGCCCAGATCGGTGACGGGCTTCTCGCCTGCAATGATCTCGGCAGCGTTGACCACCTGACCGATATCCGACAGCATATAGGAATACTCGGAAGCGGTGGCGGGGTCTACGGCGCGCTGCCAGCCGAACACGAAGTCGGCAGCGGTAACGGCTTCGCCGTTGGACCACTTGGCATCCCGCAGGTGGAAGGTGTAGGTCTTGCCGTCCTCACTGATGTCGTAGGTTTCGGCAATGGCGGGAACTGCTGCGCCGTCTGCATCCATCTGCATCAGACCGTCGGTGTAGTCTGCGATGACCTCAAAGGAGGTGCCATCGGTGGCTACCTGCGGGTCCAGCGACTGAACCTCGGTCTCCAGCATGATATTCAGGGTGCCGCGCTGTGCGTTCATTTCTGCGGTTTGTCTAACGTAACGCCCAAAAAATCCCATGATTTTTGTACAATTTCAGTCCATGAGCATATTTCACTTTTAAACAAGTACACTTGAACAATCGTGTTATTCCTTTTTTATCTCTTGTTTTTGAGTGGCTTTATTTATTTTATAAATCAAGTCACACGTTTTTCTTTTCGATATAAAATGCAGACAAAACGCAGGCTTTCATTTCGCCGTTGTTCTTGTGCGAAAGACAGTTATGGGGACAAAAAGAAGCCGCCGCACAGTGTTTTGTGCGGCGGCTTTAAAAATCGAATTCGTACTGCTGTAAAAAGCGCTTACTTGCCCAGCATCTCGTGGGCGGTCTTGCAGATGGTGGCAGCGTCCAGACCGAACTTCTTCAGCAGGTCCCATGCGGGGCCGGAGCAGCCGAACACGTCCTGCACGCCCACGCGGCGCACGGGAGTGGGCAGCTTCTCGCTCAGGACAGCGCAGACGGCCTCGCCCAGACCGCCGATGACATTGTGCTCCTCGGCAGTGATGACCTTGCCGCACTCCTTAGCAGCCTTGATAACGATCTCCTCGTCCAGGGGCTTGATGGTGTGGATGTTGATGACCCGGGCGTGGATGCCCTCGGCAGCCAGCTGCTCGGCAGCCATGCGGGCTTCGTTGACCATCAGGCCGGTGGCGATGATGGCAATGTCGTTGCCCTCGGTCAGCTGCTCGCCCTTGCCCAGCTCAAAGTGGTAGTTGGCCTCATCGTGGAACACCGGCACAGCCAGACGGCCGAAGCGCAGGTAGACGGGGCCTTCCATGGCGTAAGCGGCGCGCACAGCGGCGCGTGCCTCGATATCATCGGCGGGGCAGATGACGGTCATGCCGGGGATGCTGCGCATCAGGGCAAAGTCCTCGCAGCACTGGTGGGAAGCGCCGTCCTCGCCCACGGAGATGCCGCCGTGGGTGGCGCCGATCTTCACGTTCAGGTGGGGGTAGCCCACAGAGTTGCGCACCTGCTCAAAGGCGCGGCCGGCTGCAAACATGGCAAAGCTGGAAACAAAGGGCACATAGCCCATAGTGGCCAGACCTGCTGCCACGCCTACCATGTTGCCCTCGGCGATGCCGCAGTCAAAGTGACGATCCGGGTATGCCTTCTGGAACATACCGGTCTTGGTAGCGGCGGCCAGATCGGCGTCCAGCACCACCAGATCATCGTGGCCTTCCGCGGCCAGTTCCTTCAGGGTGTTGCCGTAGCTGTCGCGGGTCGCGATCTTTTTCACGTCTGCCATCTCACTTCTCCTCCTGTTCCAGCGCGGCATAGGCGGCGTTCAGCTCGTTCATGGCCACCTGATACTCTTCATCGTTGGGGCCCTTGCCGTGCCATGCAACGGAATTGGTCATATAGGAAACGCCGGTGCCCTTGACCGTATCCAGAATGATGCAGGTGGGCTTTTCGGTCTCGGCGTGGAAAGCCCGCACGGCGCTCTCGATCTGGTCAAAGTCGTGGCCGTTGATGGTGACCACGTTGAAGTTGAAGGCGCGCAGCTTGTCCTCCAGCGGGGCGCTGTTCATGACAGTCTCGGTGGTGCCGTCGATCTGCAGATGGTTGCGGTCCAGCATCACGCACAGATTAGAAAGGCCGTAGTGGGCGGCAAACATAAAGGCCTCCCAGCATTCGCCCTCTTCCACCTCGCCGTCGCCCAGAATGGCGTAAACGTTCACGGCAGAGCCGGCGTGCTTTGCGCCCAGCGCCATGCCGCAGGCGGCGGAGATGCCCTGACCCAGACTGCCGGTGGACATATCCACGCCGGGCACGCTGTTCATGTTGGGGTGGCCCTGCAGGCGGCTGCCGATCTTACGCAGGGTCTTGAGCTCCTCCACCGGGAAGAAGCCCCGCTCTGCCAGCGCTGCGTACAGCGCCGGGGCGGCATGACCCTTGGACAGCACCAGACGGTCGCGGTCGGCCATCTTGGGCTGGGCAGGGTCTACGTTCAATTCCTTAAAGTACAGATAAGACAGCACGTCTGCAATGCTCAGACTGCCGCCCGGATGACCACAGCCTGCACTGTGGGTCCCTTCGATCACGCCCATGCGGATGTGGCAGGCGTGCTTTTTCAGGGTAAGTTTTTCAGCATTTGTCATGATGGTCCTCCCGTATGAACCTCAGAATTCATGCGCTCAAAAAAGCCTCTCGTCAGCGCCCCGGCGTCAAGATTGCCGCAGCGCGCTTTTTTTCAATTTTATATTATCCATTCTGCGCAAAAAGGTCAAGCTTCTTCCAGCAAAATGTACAGCCCCGGGGAAATTTTTTTGCGAATAGACCGATTTTTGTCTATTTTGCAGACGTTCCGCCCCGCTTGACAGGGGCAAACTGGTTTGTTATACTTTTGACCATCGTTCCGGCAGGAAGCCGGACACGGGCGGGCAGCAGCCTGCCGCTTTCCCCAGCAAGCAATATTTTTTTGAAACAGACGCCACGAAGGGGTCTGCCTTTGGCATGGAATGCCGGGGCAGACTCCTTTTTATTTTGCGGCTGAAAATGGAGGAATCCTTATGAAAACCAAAAACGCTTCGCCTATGCGGCAGCTGGTGCTGGCCGCCCTGTTTTTAGCGCTGGCCTTTGTGCTGCCCCTGCTCACCGGACAGGTGCCCAAGGTGGGCAGTATGCTCTGCCCGATGCATTTCCCGGTGCTGCTGTGCGGCTTTGTGCTGGGCGGCCCGTGGGGGCTGGCTGTGGGCTTTGCCGCCCCGCTGCTGCGCTCGGTGCTGTTCGGCATGCCGCCCATGTTCCCGGTTGCCATCTCCATGGCCTTTGAGCTGGCTACCTACGGGCTGGTGTCCGGGCTGCTGTGGCGCAGGGCAAAGCACAGCCTGCCCGCACTGTACGCCGTACTGCTGACCGCCATGGTGTCCGGGCGCATCGTCTGGGGCATCGTGCGGTTTGTGCTGGCCGGGCTGACCGGCGGCAGCTTCCCCTTCAGCGCCTTTTTGTCCGGGGCACTGTTTACCGCCGTGCCGGGCATCGTGGCGCAGCTGGTGCTCATCCCGCTGCTGCTCACCGCCCTGCAGAAGGCCGGCTTTGCGGACTGACCCCCTGCGCGCACCCTTTGTGCAAAAAAACGATACTTCAACCGGTTTTTAAGGCACTTTTTCCAAAAGAAACGGAAAACCGGAAAAATTGTGCCGTTTTGTGGCTTTCTGTTGGCAAATGTGATAAACTTGAACCAGATGCGGGCGTGTACCGCTGTGCACCGCCCACAAGGAGTAAATGAAGAAGAGAGGTCGTTTATCGTGAAGATCATTCGTACAAAGGACTACGCCGATATGTCCCGCAAGGCAGCAAACATCATTTCTGCGCAGGTCATCATGAAGCCCAACTGCGTGCTGGGTCTGGCTACCGGCGGCACCCCCGTTGGCACCTATGAGAAGCTGGTGGAGCGGTACAACGAGGGAGATCTGGATTTTTCTGAGGTCACCTCCGTCAATCTGGACGAGTACCGCGGCCTGCCCAAGGAGCACCCGGAAAGCTACTGGAGCTTTATGCACCGCAACCTGTTCGACCATGTGAACATCGACCCCGCCCACATCAACCTGCCGGACGGCACCAACATGGACGCCGAAGCCGAGTGCAAGCGCTACGACGAGGTCATCCGCCGCGTGGGCGGCGTGGATCTGCAGCTGCTTGGCATCGGTCATGACGGTCACATTGGCTTCAACGAGCCCCACGATGCCTTTGATCTGGGCACCCACTGCGTGGACTTGGCCCAGGAGACCATCGAGGCCAACAAGCGCTTCTTTGACGGCAACGAGGATCTGGTGCCCAAGCAGGCTTACACCATGGGCATCCGCACCATCATGCAGGCACGCAAGGTGCTGATGGTGGTCAACGGCGCAGGCAAGGCCGAGATCGTCAAAAAGGCTTTCTTCGGCCCCGTCACCCCGGAGGTGCCCGCAAGCATTCTGCAGCTGCACCCGGACTTCATTCTGGTGGGCGATGAAGAAGCTCTGAGCCTGATCTGATTTTCCTTATTTAAACTTCGGGGCACCGGAACACCTGCGGGCGTTCCGGTGTTCCTTTTTTGAAGAGGAAGAACCCTCTCAGTCATCGCTACGCGATGCCAGATTCCCCCTTTTGTCACCTGCGGTGACATCTTCCCCCGGAGCGGGGGAAGTCGTTCCTCTCAGGGGGAGCTTTTACGCATCTGTCGGTCAGCACTAATAAAATTCCCTTTGGGGGAGCAGACTGAGAGGGTTGAACCCATTTTGCTGTCCTCTCTTTACATTCCGCCGAAAAAGCGGTATTCTTTTTCCAGAACAAACTTTCCCGGGAGGAAACCATGGATATCCGCCAGCTGCACTACTTTTTGACCCTGTGCGAAGAAATGAATTACACCCGCGCCGCACAGCGGCTGTTCCTGTCGCGGCAGGCGCTGCGCCAGAGCATCTCTGCGCTGGAAGCCGAAATGTGCGGGCCGCTGTTTATCAGCGCCCACCACAAACTGGCGCTCACCGACCGGGGCATGAGCCTGCAGCGCCACGCCGCCCCGGTGGTGGAGCAGTTCCAGCAGATGCAGGCCGCCCTGCGGGCAGAGATCCAGTCTGCCCAGCCGGTGCGCATCGGCATCAGCGTGGCGCTGGTGCCGGACTATCTGCCCGGGCTGGAGACCCAGCTGGACAAGTTCCGGCAGCAGTACCCCCATGTGGAGATGCGGTTCCGCCTGCTGGACAACGACGCCGTGGCCGATGGGGTGGAGCAGGGCGAGCTGGACGCAGGTCTGGTCATCGACCTTGGCTGCGCCGCGCCGGTGCTGGCGCGCACCACCCTGCGGGCAGACCCCGCCTGCCTGCTGGTGCCCCGGGGACACCCCTTCTGGGAAAAGGAGCGCATCCCTCTGGCGGAGCTGCGTGGGCAGCGGGTGCTGCTGCCCAGCCTGCGGCAGGATCTGTTCAGCCCGCTGTGGGCGGCCTGTGCCCGGGCG
>ENA-ORRX01000008-ORRX01000008.1-human-gut-metagenome-genome-assembly--contig:-NODE-8-length-65440-cov-5.35534_pt1 | contig 65440 bp, 54 predicted proteins | sample MGYA00242186_ERZ509153 | MGnify/ENA primary metagenome ERZ509153 (study PRJEB26280, sample SAMEA2338643) | human gut metagenome | biome: human gut; feature: human-associated habitat; material: faeces... | reverse complement strand
ATAATTGTTTTTATAAAAAAAATATATTATTTTTGCAAAAAATAAATATAAAAAATATGAGTGATTTTGTACAATTTCCTCCACAACAACTTTCTTTTAAAAGGAAGAATAAAAAATGGAGAAAAACTGTATTAGATTGGGCAGACACAAAATCTTTTACTCATTATTCTCCTGTAAGAAACAGTGTTTTACATAAAAAGATTAATTATGATTTAATGAATGGTATATTGCACATGAAGGATATGGAAATAGTTTTAAATCCTGAAGCAATAAAATCAAAATATTTACCTGAAAAAATTCAACATTATCCTATAATTAATAGTAAAATTAATGTTTTAATTGGAGAAGAATTAGGAAGAGTATTTGATTATAAAGTTGTAGTTACTAATCCTAATGCTATATCAGAAATAGAAGAAAATAAAAAACAACAAATACTTAAAGAAATAACTGCAGAGTTACAAAATGAATCTCAATCAGAAGAAGAGTTTAATCAAAGGTTACAAAAAATAAATGATTTCTTTTCTTATGAATGGCAGGATATGAGGGAATTAAGATGTAATATGCTATTAAATCATTATGTAAAAGAAGATAATTTACCTCTTTTATTTAATAAAGGATTTAAAGATGGCTTAATTACAGGAGAAGAAATATATAGATGTGATATTAGGAATGGTGAACCTATTATAGAAAAATTAAATCCTAATAAAGTTTATGTATTTAAATCGGGATATTCAAATAAAATTGAAGATGCTGATGTTATTATTATTGAAGATTATTTATCCCCAGGGCAAATAATTGATAGATATTATGAATATCTTTCTGCTAAAGATAGAGAATATATTGAAGGATTACCTTATTCTAATTCTAATGAAACAAATGAAGAAGAACCAAGAAATGCTTGGATTAGCAGTGACTTAGTAGGAGATGAAAATAATGGATTCTTTTCAAATATGTTAGAATTTACTGAAGGAAACACAACTGCTATTGATACTCCTTTTGATATGTATGGTAATGTAAGAGTTTTACAAGTTTATTGGAAATCAAGAAGAAAAATTAAAAAAGTAAAATCTTATAATCAAGAAACAGGTGAAGAAGAATTTAATTTCTATCCCGAAACTTATGTTTGTGATGAAACAAAAGGAGAAGAAGAAACTACTTATTGGATAAATGAAGCATGGGAAGGTACTAAAATAGGTAAAGATATTTATGTAAATATGAGACCTAGAATAGTTCAATACAATAGATTAAGCAATCCTTCAAGATGTCATTTTGGTATTGTTGGTTCTATTTATAATCTTAATGAAGATAAGCCATTTTCTTTAGTAGATATGATGAAACCTTTTAGTTATTTATATGATGCTACTCATGATAAGTTAACTAAATTATTAGCAAGAGATTGGGGTATTTTATTACCAGTAGATTTAGCTAAAATTCCTGATAAATGGAGTGTTGATAAATGGCTTTATTTTGCTAAAACAAATGGTATTGTAGTTGTAGACAGTTTTAAAGAAGGTAATAAAGGAGCTGCTACAGGTAAACTTGCAGGAGGTTTAAATAATAATACTAGTGGTGCTATAAATGCAGAATTAGGCAATTCTATTCAAGGTTATATTAATATCTTGGAATATATTAAATCAGAAATGTCTGAAGTTATAGGTGTTTCAAAACAAAGAGAAGGCCAAATTTCAAACAGAGAAACTGTAGGTGGTGTAGAAAGGTCTACATTACAATCTTCTTATATTACTGAATATCTATTTAATATTCATGAAGATGTAAAAAGAAGAGTATTAGAATGCTTTATAGAAACTGCTAAAGCTGCTTTAAAAGGTAGAAATAAAAAATTTCAGTATATATTGCCAGATGGTCTTTCAAAGATTATCACTATTGATGGAGATGAATTTGCTGAAAATGACTATGGTTTAGTAGTAGATAATAGTAAAGGTACTCAAGAACTAAATCAAAAACTTGATATGCTTGCCCAAGCTGCTTTACAAAATCAAGCTTTAGACTTTTCTGCTATTTTAAAATTATATACAAGTTGTTCTATGGCTGAAAAGATTAGAATGATTAGTAATAATGAACAGCAAAGAAAACAAGAAATGCAGCAACAGCAAGAACAGCAATCTCGACTTCAACAGCAACAGTTAGAACAAAATGTTAAATTAAAACAAGATGAAATGGAGCAACAATATAAGATAGCACAAGAGAAAAATCAAACTTCTATTACAGTTGCTGAAATTAATGCTCAAAGTAATCTTCAATATAATTTAATGAAAAATCAAAATGATGGTGTTGATGAAGTTTCTATAGAAGAAGCAAGAGCTAAATTACAAGAATCTATGAGACAATTTGATGCTAATTTAGATTTAAATAAAAAGAAATTAGAATTAGACAAATTAAAAGCTGATAGAGATTATACAATACAACAAAGAAAATTATCTCAAACACAAAAAAACAAAACAATAACATAATTATTTTAAATTATAAAATATGGAAGCAAAATATTTAAGACCAATACTAACAGCAAAAGAACCTAAAAACAAAAATGTTTTATGGTGTCATGATGGAAAAATTTCGTATTATGATAAAGATTGGAAAGATATAAGTGGTGGTAGTTCTGAAGTTACTGATTTATCTACGAGTGTTTTACAAAATAGTTTATTACAATTATCAAGTGGTCTTTATAGTTTAAGTTCAAGTATAAATATACATAGTGATGTACTTAAGGGTGACAAATTATCGTTTAATACAGGTACTTTTGATACCATTAATGTAACTAAAGTGAATATTGAGGGACTTGAATTATCAAGTAGAGATGTAAAACAACTATATGAAAGTGTTGATATTTCTACTACATATTTTAGCATTTCATTGTCTACTATAATGACTACTGAACAGTATAGCAATTTAAATGGTAATAGTATTACATTTGCGAATAGAATATCTAGTTATGCAGTAGGATATGGTGCTTATTTAATATATGTTTCTTCTGAACTTCAACAAACACAACTTTTAAATCTTTCTTCTTGCTATATGAATCCAATCCATGTTTCTAATGAGGACTCATCAAAATGGACTTTATCAGATGCTCAAAATATATTAAATCAACTTCAAATAGCTGGATATTTTAGAATTACTACAAAATCTTAAATTTTTATTATAATGATTTTAACTGAACAAAATATTCAAGAAATATATAAATATTTTCTTAAAAAAGGAGGTATTAAAGATAGTCAGTTTGATATAAAGCAGTTAAGTTCTATAGATAAAGAATATATATATTTTCCAATAATATATGATACACCAGAAGAAGGATTAAAATTTGATAATGGTAGATTATCATATAATGATATTAAAGATAATATTGAAAGTGATATAGGTGAATCAGTAATAGGAATACTTTCTTCTTGTCTTATAAGAGGTATACCTTATAAAGAAGAGGGTTCACTGGATAATAATAGTCTACCAAGTCCTTTTGATTTTTATGTTCAAAATCCTTCTACTGAATGTTATTATAAAATCTCTTATGGAGGTGATTCTCCTTTTTCTATTTCTTATAGTGTTGACAAAGATTATCAATCAATTAATTATAAAAAACTAGTAGAAATTACAGGACCATTTAATGAAAATCCTTTGAAAGATGATTGCTTTATTGACCCTAACATATTCTTTCAAGGTTGGAAAAATAAAACTTCTTTTTTACAAAATGAAGAGGCTGATTATATAACAACTATGAGTGCCCATGGATTTGCGGCTAGAAATAGCAATGGTTTTTTTATATTAGATCAACTTGTCAGTGGAACACTTGGGTTATATATAATACCTTCAACTAATTATGATGGTCCAATAGGAGTATATATTGATGGAAAAACAGAAAAAGATATTTTAACTGCTGCTGGTACAACTACTCAACTTAAAACTATTAATGGTCAATCAATATTAGGAGAAGGAAATATTCAAATAAATACTACTTCTTCAAATAATATAATAATTCAATAATTTTAAAACACAATTAATTTAAATTTTTTATGGCTACAACAAATATAGGAAAACCCTTTGGGGTTGTTACTTCAAAAAATCAAGCAACTGCTATTACTGAAAGTAAACAAGATGCTAATTCAGGACAATTTTATATAACTAGAACAAATATTTCAAATACTGGTGATGTTGGTAATACTGAAGGAAATGCTTCAGAGGCTATATCACTTACAATAAATGGTAATGTTTTAAGAGGTATTAGTAAAGAGGATGCTATTAAATTAGCAGGTTTAAGTACTAATACTCATCTTACAGTAGGTTCAGGTTTAACAAAAACAGGAAACAATATTAATTTAAATTTAGGAACTGGTTTAAACACTGATGGCGATAGAAAAGTAGGTGTAAATGTAGCAGATTGGTTAATTACATCTGATAATAATAATATAATATTAGATGTAAATAACTTATCGGGAACTACTAAAGACGATAATTTATGTTATTATTCTAAAGGTGGTATTTATTTTTCAAATACAATAAAATCTGGTCAAAAATTTGATAATGTACTTACAGAAGGACAATTAAGTACTAAAAAATATTTACAAATAAGATGTGGTACAGGTTTAGCTTTTCAAGAAGGTTATCAAGCTATAGGAAGTAATTCTTCACAAATAATAGGACGTGATGGAAAATATTATGTTAATATTGATGATACTACAATAGGATTAAATAAAAATTCTGAATTAGCTGTTAAACATGATGATTCTTTAGAAACAACTTATGATGGATTATCAGTTAAGCTTCCCTCAACAGTAGTTGTACCCCAATTAGAATATTTACCAGTATCTACTTCAGCTATTTTAGTAGCTGAGAAAAGTTATGGTTTATGTGTAGACATTCCAGCTCTTACACGTTTAGTTAAATTAATAATGGGTGTTAAATAATTTATTTTAAAAAGAATAAAAAATAATAATTTTAAAAATTTATTATTAACTTTGCACAATAATCAATTTAAATAAATAAATAATGGAAGAGAAAAATTCAAAGAAAGATTTTAAAGTAAGTGTAGTAATTACTGCTTATAATGTAGAGAAGTATATTGAAAAAGCAATTAAATCAGTATTTAATCAAACTTATAAAAATATTGAAATTATTGTAGTAGAAGACCAATCTACAGATTCTACTAAGGATATACTTAAAGAATATGAAAAAACTTACAAGAGTGAGGTTACAAAAGATTTTCATGTAGTTTGGAATAAAGAAAATGTTGGTGCAGGATTATCAAGAAGATATGGCATTCAAAATGCTACAGGTGAATTTGTAATGTTACTTGATGCAGATGATTGGTTGAAAGAAGATTATATTGAAAAGCTTGTAAAGAATCAACAAGCAACTGATGCAGATATTATTAGTGGAGGTATTTCATACTATTTTGAAGATGATGATAAATTTGAAGTTACTACTTATGGTACTCATGTAAGTGAGGGAATGAAAAAATTTACAGATTATTCAAAAGGTAAGATTGTCTTTCTTAATAACAAGATTGTAAGAAAAAGTATGTATGATAAAGTTGAATATTGTGATAGAAGATATGTAGAAGATACTCCTGTTATTATGAAACTTCTTTATTATGCAAATAAAATTTCTTATATAAATGAAGCAGGATATAATTACTTACAGAGAAAAAGTTCTCTTTGTCATTCTAACTCTACTTGGAAACATCAACTATATTGTGCAGTGTGTTGTGCAGAATTGATTGAATGGTTTAAAGATAAAGAAGAAGAATATCGTAAACTTTTTCAACTTCCTCAATTTATAAGTTATTTAAAGAATATGAGTAAACTACCTGTTTCTAAAGAAGATTATGAGGGAAATGGTAAAGAACTTCTTACTTGTTTCAATTATCTTTTAAATAGCATTAATTTACATTAATAATATTATTAACATTTAATAATCCTATTTATACTATTGTATAAGTAGGATTATTTGTATATTTTTGTATCATAATTTAAATAAAGATAATTATGTCAGATATAATTGTAAATAAAAATCATGATATAAATTCATTACAAATAAGTATATTATTAAATCCTACTACAGGAAATACATTTACTTTAAATAGTGGATTTTTAATTAAAAATATTACAGAAGAAACTATGAATTTAGAAGTTAAATTATTAGGTTCTAATACTTATATTACAACTACTTTTTATGAAGGTTGGAATCCTGAAATAGTAAAAGAAATTAAAAATGTTCCAGAAGGAATACAAATAGGATATTAATATGGCAACAGCAATTATTGGAAATCAAAAACATAAACTTAAGGCTACTATTGTAGAACAATTACCTAATAAAGGTGTTAGTAATAAAATTTATTATGTATCTAATAAAACTACTGGTAATAATAAATATGATGAATATGTTTGGTTAAAAGATACTGAACATCCTAATGGTTATTTTGAAAAAGTAGGACAAAAAGACATTGATTTAGAACCTTATGCTTTAAAAGATTATGTTGATAAACAAGATAAAATTATTACAGACAAATTAACCAATTCTTATTATAATAAAACTCAAACTGATACAAAATTAGATACTAAAGTAGATAAAGTTGAAGGTAAGGAACTATCATCAAATGACTTTACTAATGAATTAAAACAATCTCTTGAAGAACTTATTAATAATAAAAATAATGTTTTAGACCTTTTATCTTATGGTGTTTCTTGGAAACCTAATGTTGGAGACCCTGTATTAACAAGAGTTGGTAATATGTCTTATCATAAAACTCTTCCTATTCAAAACAATATGAGAGGGTGTATTGCTCAAATGAAAGGTGGTGCTAAGATTATGTATTTCTTAGACCCGACAGATTGGAGATGGAGAGAAAATCCTAGAGGTAGTATACTTAAGAGCCAAGTACTAACTGTAACTGCAAGTACTTATACCATTACTAATGATGTATTTAGTACTTTACAATATGAGCATCAATGGGTTAAAATTAATAATATTCCATGTGAAGTTCTTAGTATAGATATTACAACAAAGACTGCTACTATTAAGCCTGATTCTCCTATAGATGCAGGTAATTATGATGTAGAACTAGGTGCTGTACTTAATGGTTATGATGGTGAAGTAATGGTCTTAGTTCCTGAATTTTGGATTAAATCTTGGGATACAGATACTAGAAGAGAAGTAAGAATAGCACCTTCAAAGATTGATGATACTTGGGAACATCAGCCTAAGTTATTAGTTGCTGCTTATCATGATACAGTGCTTAATACTATCCCTGAGAATATGGGTTACTTAAGTACATTGGAAGCTAACTCAGCTCTATCTGTAATGAATACCAATAGTTATTGTAGGGGTGGTAATAATTCATCTACCTATGATACTTATATTACTTCTGATAGATTCAGAAGTATGCTTGGTAAGCCTAGAACATCTATTTCAAGAGCTACTATGAGAGTTAATTGTAGAAGGTCTGGTAAGGAAATTCTCAGCTATTTACAGTATAAGAGAGTACTATATTGGCTATACTTTATTGAGTATGCTAACTTCAATTGCCAAGCTAGATTTAACTCTGAACTTACTTCTGAAGGCTTTAGACAGGGAGGTCTTGGTGATGGTGTTACTACTGTCAATGATAATTATTGGAACTTCTATAATGGTTACAGTCCATTAACTCCTAACGGATATACAAATGAATTTGGTAATGGGACTAACATTAAGGCAATGACAATGGTAATGCCTACTGTTAGTGGTGGTGAACCTACTTCTTCTACAACCCAATATGTACCTAGATGGCATGGTATTGAGAATCCATTTGGTGACATTTGGAATAATGTTGATGGCATTATCATTAATTCTTCTAGTATAGTTGAAAATGGTAAGAAGTATAGTGAAGTCTATGCTACTGAAGACCCATTACTCTATAGTGACTCTGATTATAGTAAGATGAGAGTAGTTGGTATAGAGCTTAATGAAGATGGCTATGTAAAGGAATGGGATTTAGGTAATACAGCAGAGATTATTCCTAGATTAAATGGAGGTAATACAACACAATATAAGTGTGATTATCACGGGATTAATAATGCTACAGGATTAAGAAAACTCATGCTTGGTGGCAACGCTAATATTAGTGGTAAGGCTGACTTGGGTAGCTTCCACTCTTACTATGATGTGGGTAATGCTAATGCTAATAACGGGTTCCGTTCTTCATGTGTTGTAGCTTAAAATAAAAAAGTTCTTAAACTCAAATTGAAATTTAATTACATATAAATATGTTAGAACCTAAAAGAATATATTCAAACATAATACCTACTACTATTGAAAATCTTGGTAATGGTAATTGGTACTATAACTATGACATTAAGTCTGAGAAAGTTGAATTACCTCTTCAAGAGGGTGAAACAGTACCTAAAGAGGAAATTAGATATAACTATATTCAGATTAAATTGTCAGATAAGCCTGAATATAAGAAGTGTGTAGAACTTCTTATTAGAGAGTTTATTACTCAAACACAAGAATTTGATTTAATTAATTCTGCAAATAAAGCTATTTTAGCAAATGATTTAACAAATCAAGATATTGTTAAATATAAAAAATATCTTACTAAAATAGAAGAAATTAAAAATAACGTAAAAAAAGATTTTCAACATTAAATAAATTAATTATTATGAGAACTAAAATTAAAGGTAGACCAAAACCTATTACTCCTAAAGCAGGTATTACTCGTGGTAAATATGCAATGGGTGGTAAATTAAAGAAATGTGGTAAGAAATCTAAAAAGTGTTAGTATGTATAACAAATTATTATATAAAATATTTTTAATAATCTTGAAGTATATTCCTGCTGTTATTACAATATTTTATATATTAAACACTTTTTTATTCTTTGTAGGTATAGATACTTTTTGGATAAGTTATTTTTCAGGAATATCTATACTTACTTGGATATTTTTGTATATATCTAGTTTTGTTTTTAAATATTGTAAATATCATAGATTAATGCTTTATTATATTGCATTAAATGATATTATAACAATAATAGATTATCATTATAGAATACCTATTGAAGATGAAACTTTATTTATGATACATAGTATTTTATTAGGTATTTTCATTATATTAATTGTAATTAAGTATGTTACAAATCATAAAAGAAATTTTATTAAAAATAGTCAATAATATAGATGTTGGAAATTCTAATATGACTATTCAAGACCAAATGAAAGTAATACAAGCTTTAAGGGAATATACTGATAAAGAAGTAAGGCTTAGTAAATATCAAGCTTGTAAATATGTAGGTTTAGGTAGAGCTTCTTTTGATAATTATGTAAGAAATGGAGCTTTGCCTAAAGGATTAAAACAGCAAGGATTTAAAGAGTTATTTTGGACTAAAAAGTCACTTGATGATTTTATCCATACAAGAGAAATATGTAAGAAAATGTAGTAAATTATGAAACATTTTTTATTTATATTGTTGACTTTAATATTATTGAATAGTTGTAAAACTAAATATCAATATATTGAAGTACCGAAAGAAACAATAAAAACAGAATATAAAAATAAATTAGTACATGATAGTATTTTTAGTATAGATAGTGTTTATATTAAAGAAAAGAATGATACTATTTATCATTACCAAACTAAATTTAAATATAAATATAAATATATTAGAGACACAATTTATAATAAAGATACTATTAAAATTACTACTATTAAACCTGTGGAAGTGACTAAAGAAGTTGTTACCAATAAAATTAAATGGTATCAAAAATTCTTTATATTATTAGGGGAAGTATTTGCATTATTTATAATATTTAAAATAATAAAATACATTAAGAAGGAATGATTGATTTAGGGATAATAGTTACAGCTTTAGTAGGAATTGTAACAAATGGTGCTACAAGTTGGATTACTTGGTTTCTTACTAAGAAAAAATATAATGCAGAGGTTGATGGTGCATTATTAGATAATATGAAAGAATCACTTAATTTTTATAAAGAATTGAGTGAAGATACTAAAAGAAGGTTAGAAGATGTTTTAGATAGAAATAAACAACTAGAAAAAGAAGTTTCAGACCTTCGTAGACAAGTAACTGCAATGCTTAGTACAATATGTACTGATTTAACTTGTATGCACAGAATAAGTAAAAATTTAGAAAATTAAATAAAATGAAAATTGTTATAGATAGAAAATATAAAAAGGCTACTTATACAATAAGTAATCTTACTATTGATGGTAAATGGTTTTGTAATGTTATAGAAGATACTGATAGAAACTTAGATAATTCAATGTCTGCTGCACATATACAAAAAGTCAAAGATGTAAATGGTAATGGTATTAATGATGATGCCATTACTGCAATACCTAGAGGAACATATAAAGTTACACTTGATGTAGTTTCTCCTAAATTTAGTAAGAAAGATTATTATAAAAAGTTTTGTAATGGTAAAGTACCAAGATTGCTTAATGTGCCAGGGTTTGATGGTGTTTTAATGCATTGTGGTTCTACAGCTAAAAGTAGTGCTGGTTGCTTAATTCTTGGTTATAATAAGATTAAGGGAGGAGTAATTGATTCTCAAAAAGCATTTGAAACAGTATATAAAGAATTATTAAAGGATAAAAATAATATTACTATTGAAATAAAATAGTAGCAAGTAACTGCTATTGTTTTTATAATATTTTCATGATGTTTGAATGAAGGGTGGTAACGTTAGTTATCACTCTTTTTTATATATATCTTTGCAGTGTAAGCTTACAAAAATATTGTTTTAATCTTTTTAAATAATAAAATTATGTCAGAAGAAGCAACTAAAACTTATGTATTTGGACAAGATAATAATAGTTTATTGTCTATATTAGCACCATTATGTCAACAAAAAGGTATTGACCCAAATATTCTTTTAGCAATAAAAGATAAAAATAGTTTTGGAGATGGTGGGTTTTTATGGGTTATCTTCCTCTTCTTCCTTATGGGTTGGGGTGGTTATGGTAATGGATTTGGTTTTGGTGGTAGAAATGGTGAAGGTCTTGCTAACCAAATCAATAATGACTATGGTAGAGACTTACTCCTTCAAGCTATTAATGGCAATGGTAATGCTCTTAATCAACTTGCCACTACTCTTAATTGTGACATTAATGCTGTTCAGAATGCAATAAATGCAGTAAATAATAATGTAAGTAGTGTTGGTAATCAAGTAGGCATGACTGGTCAGCAAATTGTTAATTCTATTCAAAGTGGTAATCAGCAAATTGCTGCACAATTAGCTCAGTGTTGCTGTAATACTCAGCAATCTATTTTAAAGATGGGTTATGATAATCAAATAGCTACTTTAAATCAAACTAATCAGTTAAGTAATAAAGTTGATTCAAATACTTCACATGTAACTAATGCTATTGCCAACCAAACTGCCCTATTAAATGATAAATTCTGTCAGCTTGAAATGAGAGATATGCAAGCAAAGATTAATCAGTTACAAGAAGAAAAGAGTACTTTACAGAATTATATAAGTAATTCAAATCAAACTTCTCAAATTCAAAGCTACATTGCAAGTGTAGTTAATCCTATTGCTCAAGAAGTTAATGCTATAAAATGTGCGCAACCTAATACAGTTACTGTTCCTTATCAACCTTTTGTTACAGTTCCTAATTGTGCTGCTTATCAATTAGGATTAGTTAATGGTAATCAGAATCTTTGGTTTTAAGAAAGGAGGTAATTATGGCTATTAATATAAGATACTTTAGTAACATAAATGGTATTCCTAGGTTAGAATCAAATAGTGTTTCAGTAAATACTGCAAATGTTGTATTTACTTTTACTAACCCTGGCCCTAGATTCAATAATGAATATAATGGTTTAGTGCTATTAAAATTTAACCAAATAATACCAACAGGTACAACAGGAACATTACCAATATTAATAAATAACCAAGAAATTACAACTTATAATAGTGTTGCATTAACAGTTACTAATTTTAAAGGTACTGGTATTTATTTGGCTTATTATGATAGTGGTAATAAAACTTTACAAATTATAAATTAATATTAAAACTATAGAATATGTTTCAATCATTAAGACAAAATAGTCCAATTTATATATTTCATAAAATAGACAATCCTTATTTAGAAATAGGAACTATATCATCAATTAGTTTACCTAAACCTAAATATGCAATTCCAGCTACTTTTAACAATACACAAGAAATGTGTGTAGATATTGTAGTTAAAATAAACAATAATGTTGTTAATTATAATAATTTACCTGCAACTCTTGATATTGCTGATAGTAATAGTAATGGTGATAACATTGTAATTGCTTCAAGTAAAGAAGCAATGAATGCTGAAATACTTAGTTTAAAACAAAAAAGTATTGATGAACTAAATAGGAAAGAATATAATGAAAATGTAGTTAGAAATTGTGACAAAATATTAGCAGACTTAAATCCTGAATTTGCAGAGAAACAAGCACAAAAAGCTGAAATAGATTCTTTAAAATTACAAATGCAGGAAATGTCTAAAAATATGCAAAGTCTTATTGAATTAAATAAACAATTAATGAAACACAATTCTAATAATAAAGAATAAAATTATGAGACTTTGGGAATTAAGAGAAAATATGCCTTCTAGGGATTCATATCCTAGAAGAAACAGAGAAGATGATTATGATTATCCTACTAAAAATAGAAGTAGATATGATGAAGATGAGGAATGTGATGATTATGAAGAAGGATATAAAGCTGGTTATAAAGCAGCTAAAAGAAAATACTCTCACATGACAGAAGATAGATATTAATTATTAATCATAGGGGAGTAGTATTACTCCCCTTAATTATTTTACAATTATGAGATTAGATATGTATGAAAAATTGCCATCAGGAATGAAAGAATATATTAGTTATTATGGTTGGCATTTTAATAAAAAGATGTGTGAATTTGCTTGTAAAAATATGTATAAAACAAATAATAATGTAAGAGAATATATAACTCCTTTTACAAAAGAACAAGTAGATAATTTATTATATAATTATGGCATTAAATTAAATGATACTACTTATGATTATGTTTATGTTGCCAATATGTGTAAAGCTGATTTTTATGGTTCTTCTATTCAAAATGAACAACAATTATGTCTTTATATTAAAGATATGATTGAAGATAATGATGCTTATGAAGGTATGGTTTTTACAAGATTTTATGCTGATTGTATAGGTAGTGGAACACCTATATATTGGGAAGAATTTCTTTAATATTTTATTTATATTAATATAATAAAATTAATAATACTTTTTTTAAAAATATACATTTTTTATATTTTTGCACTATAATTTTTAAGGAGAATTTTAAACAATAATAAAATGGAAGCAATAAATTTTAGTGTTGATAATATTATGTCTGAAGATGAAGTAGCTTCATTATTAAGTAATGATAATGTAGGAAATAATTCTACAGAAAATGATAATAATGAAGGTACTGAAGACAATAATGATGATGAAAATAATATAGTTACCGAGGATATTACATTTGATGATGATTTAAATTTCCCAGAGAGCGTAGGTAATGAAGAAGAAAAACATAATCAAGAAGATGGAGAAAACTCTACTTTACAAAGCAGTACTTCTCCTCAAAAAAATAATTTTTTCTCTTCCATTGCTGATGCTTTAGTAAACGAAGGAGTTTTCTCTTCTCTTGATGATGTTGATATAAATAATATAAAAGATGCTTCAGATTTTTCTCAATTTGTGAATAAACAACTTGAAAGTAAATTAGATGAAAAACAAAAAAGAATTGATGAAGCATTAAATAATAATATTCCTATTTCAGATATTCAAGCTTATGAAACTACTATTAAAAATTTATCAAATATTACAGAAGAGCAATTAAGTGATGAATCAGAACAGGGAGAATTAATTAGAAAAAATCTTATATATCAAGATTATATTAATAGAGGATTCTCTTCAGAAAGAGCAATAAAAGAAGTCCAAAAAGCCTTAGATAATGGTACTGATGTTGATGATGCAAAAGAATCTCTTCAAAGTTGCTTAGATTATTATAATAATTCTTATAATGAATTGATAACAAAAGCCAAAGAAGAGCAGACAAAAATTTTAAATAAACAAAAGGAGGCTACCGAAAAATTAAAGAAAGTAATTCTTGAAGATAAAACTTTATTTGGAGGTTTAGAAATTGATGATAAAACAAGACAAAAAGCTTTTAATTCTGTTGCTGTAGCTTCTTATAAAGATAATACTTCTGGTTTTAAAATTACAGAATTACAAAAATATCAACAAGAACATCCTGAAGAATTTGCTCAAAATGTAGGTTTGCTTTATGCTTTAACTAATGGCTTTAAAGATTTTAATACTTTTATTGCAGGTAAAGTAAAAAAGGAAAAAAAGAAAGGTTTACAGGACTTAGAAAATGTAATTAATTCAACTTCAAGAGGAGGAGATGGATTACTTAAATTTGCAGGTAATTATGCAAAAGAAGACCCAGAATCTTTTATTGGTAAGGGGTGGAAAATAGACCTCAGCTAAAATAATTCTTGATATTATATAATATAAAACTATTTAAATTTTAATATATAATGGCAGGGAAATTAGGTAAATGGCAAGTAAGAGGCTTTACTTCTTGGAAAGGTCTTACTAATAGAAACCATTTAGTAGGTGCTTTTGGTTCTGCACCTCAAAAAGCAAGTAATGTTATGATTAAATTACTTGCATATCAATTTGGTAATTTAACAAGTTCAACACTTGAGCAATTACCTGTAAAATATTTTGATACAGATGAAGAATATACTTGGGATTTAGTTGGTTCAAATCAAAGAAACATTCCTTTAGTAGAAGCAAGAAAATATGATGGTACTGTTATTACTTCAGGCAACTCTGTTGTAGGTGTAAATGGTGAACCTTTCTATCTTGTTTTTGGTGAGGATTGGTTCTTCAAGAATGAAGTTCTTTTTGGTGAACTTAATGAACTTTATCCTATTAAAGTAATGGAAGAACCTACTATTGAAGGTACTAACTATGTATATAAAGTATATCTTTTTGGTAGAAATGAAGCAGGTATTCCTGTAAATAGACTTTTAGCAGGTGAAAGATTTTCACATGAGTTCTCTCCTATTGAAAGAGAAATGTCACGTGAACAAGGTGGTATCAGATACTCAACTCCTGTAGCAATGAGAAATGAATGGTCAAGCATTAGAAAGAAAGTAAAGATTAATAACAGTGCAATGATGGACCAAAAACTTATGGTTGGTGTACCTGTTATTAAACCTACTGCTAATGGTGGTTATCAAGAAGATGTTGTTCATTCTTGGTTGCTTTATACTGACTATCTTTTTGAAGAAGAATTTAGAGAGGAAAAGAATAGTGTAATGATGTTTGGTCGTTCAAATAGAGATGATAATGGTGTTTATCATGACTTTGGTGACTCTGGCTATGTAATTAAACAAGGTAGTGGTTTAAGGGAACAAATGGAAAGTGCAAATACAATGTATTACAATACTTTCTCTTTGAAATTAATTGAAGATGCCCTTTATCAGTTAAGTGCAGGTAAATTGGGTATGCAAGATAGAACTTTCATTATGAAAACAGGTGAAGTTGGTGCTTTGTTATTCCATAAAGCTGTATCAGACTTGACTTCTGGTTGGACTCAATTTGTCTTAGATAATAGTTCTGTTGGTGCTATTAGAAAAACTAATTCTCAATTACATACCAATGCATTAAGTGCAGGTTTTCAATTTACTGAATTTAAAGCTCCTAATGGTGTTACACTTCAAGTAGAAGTTTCTTCAGAATATGATAATCCTGTAAGAAATAAGATGCTTGATGCTTCTGGTAGACCTGTTGAAAGTGGTAGATTTGATATTCTTAAAATTGGTACAGGAGACCAACAAAATGTATTTAAATGTGAGATAAAGAATAGACCTGAAGTAAGAGGTTATCAAAAAGGTTTAAGAGACCCCTTTACTGGTAAACAAGTAGATTACATGAGTACTGATGAAGACTCTTGTACTATACATAAAATGGCTACCTTTGGTGTTTGTATTCTTGACCCCACAAGAACTATGTCAATTATTCCAGCTAGATTAAGTGGTATAGAGTAATTAAATAATATATACTTAGTAACTATTTTTATAGTTACTAAGTTCTTTTATTACAAATAAAATTAAATAATAAATAATGGAAGAGTTAACTAATGATATTTCAAATGTAGAAATTGATAATACTCCTATAAAAAAAATAGAAGTTAAACCAAAATCTACTGTAAACAAAAAAGTAAAAAATGTTCAACCTGTTGTGCAAACTCAAGAAGAAGAAAAATCTTTAATTAATTGTCTTAGAAATGAAAGAATTATTGTAAGACATATTAATAAGCATAGAATGGATATTACCAATCCTAAACATATTATGTTTGGTGGAATGTTGGAAAATGCTACTAAAGTTTATACAGTACCAAGATTAAAGTCTGGTAAATTTATAAATGTACTTACAGATGATGAAAAGAATTATCTTGAAGAAGTAATGGGACTTGAACATAATACTTTAAGTGTTTATAAAAAGGACGATAATTTTTGGAGTGATGCAAATCCCGATGGTATTTCAAAGGTTTTTCTTAAAAAACAAGATAACATTTTTGATTTATCAGACCCTACAGATTATATCAAATATAAGATTCTTTTAGCTAATAAAGATTTTATATGCCCAGATTTAAAAACTTTAAGAGAAAGACCTTTAGTATCCTATGAATTTGTTATTATTAGTAAGAATGCTGATGTTACTGAAGATAAATTAAAGATGTCTAATATTATGGAGGCATATAAATTATTTGGTAATATTGAAGATGATACTGATAAATTAAGAACTATTGTAGAATTACTTACAGGTAGACCAGTTGCTTCAAATTCTAAAGCAGATTTCTTAAAAGTTCAAATAAATAAATATATTCAAGAATCTACTAAACAATTCTTGGATATTGTTAAAGATAAATATTTAGATGCTAAAATTTTAATTAAGAAAGCAGTTATTGCTGGGTTGATTTCAAAGAGAGGTAATTATTATTACTATAAGATTGATAATACTCCTTTATGTGAAAATAATCAAGAACCTACTTTAGATATTGCAGCACAATATATTGTTGCTCCCAAACATTCTGACTTAAAATTGTCATTAGAAGCTCAAGTACAATAATATATATTCTTCATAAGAATATATGAATTTTTAATTAATACTTATAAATATGACTTGTGAAGAATTTTCAAATGAATTTGATTTGTTTTATAATAATATAATGTCAAATCAAGCCCCTGGCCTAAATGAATATGAAAAAAGTGTTTTTCTAACTAAGGCTCAAGATGATATAATTAAAAAATATTTTACTCTAAAAGGCAATAAATATAATGAGAACTTTGATGGGTCAATAAAAAGAAATGTTGACTTTAGTAAATTATATAATACTTTTAGTTTATCTTATATATTATTAAATCAACAGCAAGATATTCATGATTTTTTAAAAGCAGATTATGAAGATTTTGCTTTAGAATATGTTTCAGAAATAAATCCTAATAAATCTTGTTTTACTATTTCTAAAACTCTTGAACTAAAAATTTTAACTTTTAATATAACAGAAAAAGATTTAAATAAAGTTTTTTCTTCTAAAATAAGGATTTCTACTTGGAAAGATATAATTATTAATGCCAATTTACACTATGATTCAGAAACTCCTATAAAATTTAGTGATATTATAGATTTAAAATCTCCTATAGATTATTATATTAAAAATATGGTATCTTTTAATTATTCTAATCTTTCTGATTTATTTTTGCCTATTCAAGATGAATTAGTAGTATATGATGAAGTGGCTAAGCAAGAAAGGCTTTTGCAAATTCAACCTTTAGATAATCTTGATTATATTAAAAAGATGTCTAAACCATTTAAACAACCTACTAAAAATCAAGCTTGGAAAATACAGACAAAAGCTATCAATAATCATAATAGTATAAAACTTATTTATGGTTATAATAATGATTTTATAGAATATAATTTAAGATATATTAAAAGACCTACCCCTATTATTTTAATTCCTATTAGTGCAGAAAATCTTAGTATTAGAGGATATGTAGGAGGAGTAAATAATGAAGAAACACCTGTATCATTAGGTTCTGAAATTTCTCCTAACAAAGGTTTAACTTGTTTATTAGATGAAGAAATTCATGAAGAAATTCTTCAAAGAGCAGTAGAATTAGCTAAGGTTGCTTATTCTGGTAATTTAGGTGATGCAGTTCAATTAGGTAATATGTCTGGTACTAATATTGGTATTATTCCAACTGCTCAACAGCAACAACAATAATAATTATGACAGTAGAAGAATTTAGTAATGAATTTGATACTCTTTTCAATATTTCTAATAATATTGATATCAATTTAAATGAATATGAAAAGTCTGTATTTTTAACTAAAGCTCAAGAAGAAATACTTTTATCCTATTATAATGGTACAAATTCTAAGCAAGAAGGTTATGATGCTTCAGAAGAAATAAGAAGATATTTAAATGCTTTAAATTCATATATTATTATAAATCCTTATGAACACATTCAAGATGATGAAGCAAAATATGGTAATTTAATAACAGATTCAGAACATTATTCTGATTATATTATTTCATTACCAGATGATGTTTGGTTTATTACATTAGAAATAATTAAAATAAATTCTGATGATAAATGTTTAGCAAATAAAAGATTGGAAGTAGTACCTATTACTCAAGATGAATTCCATAGGATTATTAATAATCCTTTTAGAGGAATTAATGAAAGAAGAGCATTAAGAATAGAAACAGATATTAATAAAATAGAACTTATTTGTAAGTATAGAGAGTATAATTATTACTTATATTATGTGACTAAACCTTCTCCTATTATTTTAACAAATATAGGAGATTTATCCATTAATGGTATTTCTATTAAACAAGAATGTAAATTACATGAAGCTTTACATAGACCTATCTTACAAAGAGCAGTTCAATTAGCTTTAATTTCAAAAGGTTTAATGAAACAAGAATAAAATAAAAGTAGTTTTTACTACTAATGTTTAATTTAATATTTTAATATAATGAGTTTTTCTCAAAATCAAGTACAACATTTGTATGTTGTCAAAAATATTGACACAGGTAATTTAAAAGATGCTACTAAAGTAGCAGCAGTAATCAGTGGTAGTCTTTATTATGATGCTACTAATAAGAAAGAATTTATTGGTTTATATAAGGGTGCTAAAGGTGCTTATAGAACTGATATATTTAAGGGTGATAAAATTCTTAAAGTTTCTTTAGTTTCTGGTAAAGCTAAGTCTCAAGTAAGAAATTTAAAATCTTGGGTATTTACAATTTCTGATGAAGCTTTGTTAGCTGTAGGTGAAGTTTGTATTTTAAGACTTACTTTCAGAAATTGGATTGGCATGAGTGATTTAGATGTTTATACCAAAGATGTTGCAGTAAAAGTAACTAGAGGTATGACAAGACAAGCTTTCAATAAAGCAATGTGCTTAGCTTTAAAGCAAGCTTTTGCTAGAGAATTAGAACAAGTACTTTATTTCTCTTATAATGAAACTGCTGTAACTATTAAAGAATCAAGAAGTGCAGAAGAAAATTGGAGAAGAGGTTTGAAGAAAGTAGCTCCTATTAATCTTACTGTAACAGGAGATATTGTTAATCTCTCTGAAGGTGTAGAAAGTACTTGGATAGTAGGTCCTAATAAAGAAGTATTTGAAGATGCTTCAGAATTTGGTACTAAAGTTCCTGTTACTAATACTTCTGATGTAGTTACTAATGCTAAAGATATTGCTGACCTTGAATACTTTACTCTTGGTAATAGAGGTGATATGTATAGAGGTGCAGGTTGGCCTGATAATATTCCTACAGAATATTTGGTAACTGATACTAATACCACAAGTACTTCTTATGATGTATTAAATGTACATTATTACTTTGAAGGTGATGGTATTCAAGCTGCTAAATCTGAAAAAGATATGACATTTGTTTTCCCACATAATACTGCAATTACTACAGCTGGTACAGGTACTGCTCCTGCTGAGAAACTTTATGCTTATCTTATTTCACTTGCTAACTTTAAAGGTGTAAGTAGCATTGTAGCTGATAATAAATAATTTAAGGTAAGTACTACCTTATTTCATTTGACTTTAACAATGTTTATAGGGAGGACTGGTGTTCTCCCTATATTTATTTAATATATATTGTATGATAGAATTTACTAAATTAAGTATAAATAAAGCAGAAGATTGCATTAAAATAGCTGCTACAATAAATAATCCAACCTATACTTCTGATGTTTATATTTCAAAACTAATTATTACTAATAAAGAAGGATATACTTATGAAAGTATTCCTACAAAAGATGATAAAAATGTAATTTATTATAAAGATAATTTACATACTAAACAAATTAATTATTCTATTAGTTTAAAGGAATTATTAATCAAATCTTTACATAATGAATTATTATATGTTTATGTAGTTACAGAAGGTTTTCCTAGTTCAGATATTCCTTGTGGTGAGGATTCTCCTGTTATAGTAGGTTGTATTTTTAATTGGTATTACTTATATAAAAATATTATAAAACTATTTACTTCTTTTAATAATTCTTGTAAAATAAATGATGAATTATTAGATGCTATATTATCTTTAAAATTATTACAATATGCTATTGAAGTAGGAGATTTCAATCAAGTTAAACTCTTAGTAGAAAAACTTTCAAAATCAAATAATCCCTCTATAATTAAAAAGTGTGGCTGCAATGGAAACTAAAGATTATCATTTATATACAACTCTAAAAAATTATTATGATTTATTATCAAAAACAGGATATTGTAGTATTGAAGCAGCTAAGAAAATAATTGTATTAGATTTTATTAATTCATTTATTAATCATTATAGTGTTTATATTACTGAAGAAGATTTAAGATTATTAAATAAAGCTATAGAATGCTGTAATAAAGATTGTCCTATTGATTATCCTATTATTTCTGATAATACATTATGTAAGATTTATAAGGAAACAGACCTTGCTTTTAATATTGATATCATGATTAGACTTACTGAAAATAATGATTTAAGAATATCAGAAGAAAACAATTATAGAATACAAGAATAATATTAACCTCTTGTTAAAGATTATTATATTAATTATCTTTGCAAGAGGTTTTATAGATTATAATTATGGCAACAACATATAAAGAATTAGCTTATTTTTGTTTAGATAATGCCAAATTAAGTTCTGATGATAGTTATTATACAATAGACCATATTGTATATTTAATTAATAAAACAAGAGCATTATTATTAGAACAAAAATATGTAAATAAAAATAAAGATATTCCTGATAGTAATTATCAAACTTTATGTTTAGATTTAGAAGAAACAAATATTATAGAAGGTATTCCATGTAAAGGACAATTATTAAAAACTAAAAATAAAGTTCCAGACCTTTTAATTGAGGGTGCTACTGTTTATTCTTTAAATTATTTTAGTGATTCTGAAATAACATTTATTTCAAAAGAAAGATTTAGATTTGTAGGACATAATAAATGGCTTAAAAATATTATTTATGCTACAGAATCTAATAATTATATTTATTTAAAATCTTCTAATCCTCAATATAAGTATTTAAAACAAATTCAATATAGGGGAATATTTGAAGAACCAACTAAAGCTTTTGATTTAGCTTGTGATAAAAATGGAAATTCTTGTGATATTTTAGACCAAGAAGTTCCATTAGAAGAAGCCTTAATAACTCCTTTAATAGAATTAGTTGGTAAAATACTTAAATCAAATCTTTATTTAGCTAAAGATGATGAAAACAATGCTAAAGATGACCAATCAACATTGGCTACATTTGTAGCTAGAAATGCTAAAAATGCTTTACAAAAACAATTAGATGTCTAAATTTAATATTGATAAATTTTTAAAAAGAAAAGAAACCAAGCATCATAAAATTACAAATTCTTTTAATATTAAAAAGATTTTTCAAGAAATTAGAAGAAATAAATTTTATGGTAAGAAAAATGTAGATGAGGCTACTTTTTATACAATAATTAAAGAAGTTAATTTAGAGATAGTAAATATTTTATTAACAGAAAGTAGTATAGATTTTCCTAAAAAATTAGGAATACTTTATTTAGTTAAATATGATACTAAGGTTTATTTAAGAAATAATAAAGTATATACTAATAAACCAGTAGATTGGAATGCTACTTATACTTTATGGCAAGAAGATGAAGAATGTTATAAAAATAAAACTCTTGTTAGGTTAGATAGACCTACTTTAATAAAAGCAGTTTTTTCACATTATCATAGATTTTATAAAAATACTAATTTTATGGCTTTTCGATTAAAAAGAGAATTAAAAAAGAAGATTCATGAATTATACTATAATGGAGAATTAGACGTATATAAAACTTAATAAAATGGAATATATTACAATAAGGGAAATAATGGATAACTTATTAGATAATCCATTATTAAAAAAATTAACATTAGAGAGATGTGTTAATTATGCTCAGAGATTTATAAGAATTATTGGAATCCCAAATTTATATGAAGAAAAAATAACAACTATAAATATTGAAAACTATAGAGGTTTATTACCTTGTGATTTTATTGATATTAATCAAGTAAGAGCTTGTTTTAATAACAATTATATTTGTTATAGATATACTACTGATAGTTTTCATTTATCAGAAAATAAAAATGAAAATAGAGCAGACCCAACTTATAAAATTCAAGGTAAGGTTATTTTCACTTCAACTAAAGATATTCCTATTGAAATTTCTTATAGAGCAATGTTAGTAGATGAAGAAGGTTATCCTTTAATCCCAGACAATAGTTCTTTTCCAACAGCATTAGAACTTTATATAAAATTACAATGCTATACTACTTTATTTGATGAAGGTAAAATCAATGGTAATGTATTACAAAATTTACAACAAGAATATTGTTGGGCAGTTGGACAAGCTTCTTCAGAGTTAATTATGCCATCAATAGATGAAATGGAATCTATTAGTAATATGTGGAATCAAACAATAAGAAGAAACAATGAGCATTCTTCAGGATTTAAATATAATGGAACTAAAGAACATTGGAGGGTACATTAATGGAAAAGAAGCAACAACTCTTTCAAATACAAGGAATACAACAAGATTTATCAGTAAATAATTTTTCTCCTAAATATGCTTTTAACTTACATAATTTAAGAATATCTATTGATAAAGAATCTTCTTTATTATGTCTTAGTAAAGAACCAGATTTAAAGCCTATAAAACTGTTACGAAATGTAGACAGTATTACAATAAATAATGAAAATATTGAATTTAATGAAAGCTTAGGAGATATAATAGGAGTACAAAAAATAGAAGATAAAATAGTTGTTTTTTCGATTTATTCTACAGAAACAACTAACTTTAGTTGTATTTGGGTATTATATGAAGGTAAAGAATTAATACCAAATTATGAAATAGGATTTTATGAAATAGCAGAAGATTCAGATTCCTTTACTTTATGGAATAATGAACTTAGAGCTAATTTATTATATATAGGCAATTTAAATTTTAATTTTAATTATCCTATTAAAAGTATTGCTTATAAAGAAAATGATGAAAGTCAAAAAGTATATTGGGTAGATGGACTTAATCCTTGTAGATGTATTAATATTAATAAAGTATATAAATATGGAGAATTAGAAAGTAATTATATTACTGCCAATTCTCAATTTGATTTTAATAAAATTATAGATTCATTAGAAGATGAAATAACAGTAACTAAAACATTAAGTGTAGGTAGTTTTACAGCAGGTGTTATTCAATATTGTTATACTTATTTTAATAAATATGAAAATGAAACTCCCATAATTAATTATAGTTCTTTAAATTATATTTCTACATCACAGGGTATAGCTAATGATAAAACTGTAACTTGCTCTTTTAATATTAATATTAAAAATATAAATCCTAATTATGAATATTTAAGATTATATGCTTTAGAAAGAACTTCTTTAAATGGCACTATTAAATGTAGATTAGTAAAAGAAGTAACATTAGATAAACCTTTAAATAATAGGCCACAAAAAGTTGATATAACTATATCAGACACTGGTACTATAGGAGAAAATTATGATTTTACAAAGTTATTATTTTTAAATAATGGTAATATTATAGCTAATACTATTTATGAAAAAGACAATACTTTATTCTTAGGTAATTATAAAAAAGATACAAAATATTATTTATCAAATAAAGAAAAAGATTTAATATCTACTTATTTAAATGAGAATTTATCTTTATGTTTTAAAAATAATGAAAACAATAATATTTCTATTAAAGAATTAACTGATTATAAGGGATTATTAAATCATTCTTCTGATGAAATATTAACTTTTAAAAAAGGAGAAACTTATAGAATAGGTATTCAATTTCAATTTAATACAGGAGAATTAAGTGAAGTAATTTATTTACAAAATTTAAAAAATGAAGTATTAAATGAATTTGTAAATGGTAATTATAATTTATCTTACATTTCTTTTAATGAATCTACATTAATGTCTAATGTATTAAATAATATTAATGATGAAGTTTTAAAAGAAAAATTAAAAAATGTAAGTAGGTTTAGACTAATGATGGTAGAACCTACTACAAATGATTGGTCTTGTTTTGGTCAAGGGTTATTAACTCCTTGTATTTATAATCCTATTATGAGATTACAACAACAATCAGAAACAATAACTGATTATTTAGTAAGACCTTTTTTACCTACAAATAATAACAAAAATAGTAAACCTATTAGTATTAAGAATAGATTTAATACAAGTGGTTTAACTTATAATGATTATACTCATCATGATATTATCTTTAATGAATGCCAAAATAATGTTACAATAGACCATGAGAAAGAACAAATTCCTTTAACAGAAATTGCTAATTATGATAAGTATGCAAATTTATATTTCTATCCATTAGAACATTCTTTATATAAAAATGGTGAAATGGTAAATAACTCTTCTTACTTATTGAATAGAATAAAAGTAAAGGATAGTATATCAGAAAAACTTACAAATATTAGTCCTAATTTATTTGGTATTAAAGTTTCTTTAAATGAGAGAATAGATTCTTCTAAGACTAAAATAACAGATTCTTATATTAGTTTATTACCTATTATAGTAAGCTATGATGCTATGACTCATGATAATACCACTAGTCCTTTTAAAATTAATTATGCTCTTAAATTTTTAAATACTGATTCAGCTTTTATTTCTATTCCTATTGAAGAAGCTCCTGTTATTTCAAATTATGAATATAAAACAATTAAATTTATAACAGGATTATCTACACCCAATTTTAATCAAGAAACTATTACTATTGATTTTTTAAATCAAATAAAACCATATTTTAATGGAACAGAAAAAGCATATCAACAATTTGATATTGCTCTTGATAAAATATTACAATATATTGATAAAAAGGATAGATTTTTAGTAGCTTATATGGCTTGGGAATCTTTATTAAAAAATAATTATAATGAAGATACTAATAATACTGTAAATAATTTTAATTTTAAAAAAGTCTTATCTGCTGTAACAGAAAAAAATAAAACTAATAATAATAATGATAAAGATACTATAGAAGATATTATAACAGTAGGATTAAATTATGATACTATTATTAAAGATAGTGCTTTAATTAATAAAATTGATTTTAGTATTTACAATGATGTTTTTATAAGAGATAATCAATATTATAATATCTATACTCCTGAAATAAACTTTTTAAATTTCTTAGATAAACAAGATAATATTCAAATACAACCTATAAAACTTTTACAAAAAAATTCTTTGAAATATGATGTAAATATTGATTTAAAAAATATTTATAGAAATACTTATTATGGTAAAATATTAGGAGTATCTAATCCTTGGTTTTCAGAGAATGTTTTAACTTCATTTTTATATATAAAAGACTATCTTCCATTAGCTTCTATAAAAGATTGGGGAGGTGCAAAGGATGGTAGTGGTCCTGAAGATAATATAATGTGGGATGCTAATTCTTCTTCTAAAAAATCTTCTGCAAGAGCAATGGGAGCTATTGGTTCTTATAGAACTTATTTGTGGAATAGAAAATTTTTAAATTCTGATATTTCTTCTGTTATTGATAATAAAGATACTATTACTGGACTTACAGAACTTAATAGTAAAATTATTTCAAATGTATTAGATTTAGGAGAAACATCTCTTCCTATTAATATTTTAAATCCTTTTAAATCCTCTATAAGAATTGTAAATAATTCAATAGATAAATATTCTTTTAATGGTAAAATATATAATTGTAATACTGATTTATTATATAAAGGAAGTTATAATCTTATAGGAAAAATGCAAGAAGCTCCTAAAATAGGTAATACTTTTATGCAATATGCTTATTCAGCAAAAAATGAAGGAGCTGAAAATAGTTATATTACTTTAGGAATCTCTGTAGCAGCGTCTCCTTATAATAGCAATATGGCTATTGCTTCAAGTATTTCAAGAAATGATGTAATTCCTATTAAATATAAAACAACTTCTCATTTACTTGTTAAAGATGAAAATAGGGAATTATTATCTTTAATACATGATTCTTTTAAAGAAGAAATAAGTCCTGTTTTATGGATTAATACTCATAAACAGGTATATTTACTTTATGATAATAATAAATTTATTGAACATAAAGAAGAAAGACCTAATAATTTAAATTATCCTATAGTAGAAATACAAAGAATTCCTACAAATCAATATGGTGGAAAATGGGGTTCTCATTCAGATTATGTTGGAACTCACTCTACTTGGATTCCTATTAGTAAATTATATCCTATAAATATATTTTTGAATACTATTCAAGCACAACAGGGAGATACTTATTTTCAAAAAGCAACTATATTAAAATCTTTTCCATATACTAATAAAGATATAAATCAAAATATTAATGTAGCTTCTTTCTTTGTTGAAAGTAGAATAAATTTAGATGGTAGAACTGATGATATAAATAAAACTAATTATTTAAATATAAATGATACTAACTTTAATTTAATTAATGATGTTTATTCTCAGCATAATAATTTCTTTAGTTATTCTTCTCCTGAAAGTGAGAATTTAAATAATTTTCCTTATCAAATTTTAATTAGTAATACTAAACAATCTGGTACTTTAATTGATACTTTTCAACATATTAACTATAATAGTTTTGTAGATTTAAATCCTTTATATGGGTCTTTAACTTCAATAAATAGTATTAATGATATATTATTAACTATTCAAGATGAGGCAATTTCAAGAATTAATTTTAATTCAAGAATACAGATTGCTACAAATGATGGTACTCCAGTAGAATTTAAAAATAGTGAAAAAGTAGATGGTTTTACAGTTTTATCTGATTGTTATGGTACTTCAAATTATAATACCATTACTAAAACAAAGCATGGTTTATATTTTATTGATACTAAAACAAAAACTTTAATTAATTTTACAGGAGAAGTTAATAATGTTTCTACTACTAAAGGTATGCAATCTTGGTTTAAAAAAGGTTCTATTCAAAATTTTAAATGTGTATATGATGATTATAATGAAGATTTATACATATTAGATAATAGTAGAGAAAGAGGAGAAGATTGTTTATGCTTTAATGAAGCTTTAAATACTTTTGTAGGCTTTTTTGATTATAGTGATACTGCTTATTTAAAAACTTTAAGGAATTTTCCTATTATACTTAATACATCTTATAATTTTTATAATCTTAATAGTAGTAAAAAAACATATAATGATAATTTATATTCTATTACTTTAATAGCTAATGAGAATTTTCAATTTGATAAAATATTTGATACTATAAATTTTAGAACTTCTTATAAAGAAGAAATGTCTTTAATGAATACTTCAAATAATAAACCTTTTAATACTATATCAATATCAAATGATTATCAATCAATTCAACATAATGCTAATAGAGCTAGAGAAAAATTTAGAGTTTGGAGATATCCTTTAAGAAATGATAATCAATTTATTGCTAGAGATAAGATTAGAAATAATTGGTCTAAAATTACTTTAACAGGAGAATATAAAAAATATATTCAATTTTATGATTTTGATGTAACTTATTATTTACCATAGTTTTTAAAGTAACATTATAGTAAAATATAATGTTACTTTTTTTATTATGATGTAGTTTAATAAAGATATAATTTATAATTTTGCAAATATAAAATTTATTAAAAATGAACAAATATAATACAGCCAAATTAATGGCTTTTTTAAATAATTTTCATTACCCAACTCCTTATAATTTATTTTTAGGTGGTGGTGAAATAAATATTGATGCAATTAAACCTCAGCAAGGTATTGGAATATCTCCTACAGATATGTCTGTAACAGAAGGTATTAAAGGTGCTGATACTCCTGTAAAACCTTTAGATTCAAGTTTAAGTAATGATAATGGTGGAGAAAATAAATCTTCTAATTTTAATTTACAAGCAGCTATAGGAGGAGCTTCTTCACTTATTTCTGATGCAATAGCACAAACTAATGAAGTAACTCAAAAAGCTAAAGCAATTAAAAATGGTATTGAAACTAATAAAAGTATTATGGATAATAATATAGGAGCTTCTAATACTGATGATTTATATAATCAATTAAATAATATTACTTCTTTTAATGCAATACAGAAAAGTGATTTATTAAATTCTAAGGGTAGTTATATTGGGAAAGCATTAATGAATTCTGCTTCTAGTGCTGGAGCGGGTATGTCAGCAGGAGGTCCTTGGGGGGCTTTAGCAGGAGCAGGAGTAGGAACTTTATCTTCAATATTTGGTTCTTTAGCTGCTAATAGAAAAGCAAGAAGAGAAACTAAAAAGATTAATAATTTAATAAATGAAAATAATGTAAGGCAGGATTTAGTTACTTCAAATGCTATTAATAATCAAAGAATGAATGCTTCTTTGTTTGGTAATATTGCAGCAAATGGAGGACAATTAAATACTGATTTTAATGATATTAATAATGGAGTTATTACTTATAATACAGGTGGTACTCATGAAGAAAATCCTAATGAAGGCATTCAAGTAGGTGTTGACCCTCAAGGAACTCCAAATCTTGTTGAAGAGGGTGAAGTTAATTATAAAGATTTTATTTTTTCTAATAGAATTGAAGTTCCTAATGAACTAAAAAAACAATATAAATTAAAAGGAGAAACATTTGCTGATGTAGCAAAATATGCAAATAAAGAAAGTGAAGAAAGACCCTTAGACCCTATTAGTAAAAGAGGTTTAGATTCTATAATGCAAGTTTTACAACAATCTCAAGAACAAGAAAAACAAAAGAAAGATTTACAAAATGCAGCATTACAACAAATAGTAGCACAATCTTTACAAGGCTCTTCTCAAGGTGTTTCTCCTAAAGAAATGCAAATGTTACAATCTTTACAAGGAAATCAAAAACAATATAAATATGGTGGAAAAGTAAATATATTTGCTGAAAAGGGTCAAATGATACCATCATTGTATCCTACAAATTTATTAAGTGAAGAAGATTATTATAAAGATTTTGATAAAAATTTTGATTATGATTCTTTATTTAATCAATATCAAAATAGATTCAAACCTTCAAATCTTGCAGGAAATATTCCTTATGATTATAATTTAACAAGTAATTATGGACAAGAAGGAATTACTAATAATCAATATAATGCTTTTACAAATGCTTTAAGAAAATATCCTAGAGCTTTTAATAAATATCAACAAGCTTTAAGCAAATATTCTGGTAGAAGTGAATCTGCAATTCCTGCAATTTTAGCAACTGGATTATATAGAGAAGATAATAGGTTTGGTAACTTTTCTTTAACTCCAACTACTTTTAAAAGTTATAATGATTATATTAATTCTTTTAATTCACAATCAAATGAACAGCCTTCTCCAAGTAATTCAAATCTTTCAACTGAACCTTTAACTTCTTCAGAAGAAAAAACTCCTCAAAAATTTGAAGATGATTCTTCTATTTTTGACCAAATACAAGGACAACCAACATGGCAAAGGTATGCAGGATTATTGCCATTAATGGCAGGAGTATTTAGTAGACCAGAATATAATGAAGCTAATGAATTAGAAAGAAGAGCTGCTATTACAGAAGCTTATAATCCTATAAGAGGAAGTTATATAGGAGATTATCAACAATATAATCCTTATGATATTAATTATATTGCTAATCAATTAAGACAACAAGGAAATACTTCTCTTAGTCAAATTAATAATATGAGTGGTTATAATAGAGGAACAGCTTTAGCTTCAGCTATTATGGCTAACTATAATACTCAACAAGCTTTAGGTAATGCGTATTTACAAGCTATGAAAGCTAATGATGAACAAAGATTTAGAGTAGGAGAATTTAATAGAGGTACTAATCAATATAATTCACAAGTAGCAAATCAAACTAGTCAATTTAATGCTCAGCAAAAAGCTGCAGCTTTACAAAGAAGTGATGCTTTAAGACAAGCAGCTGCTTCCTTAAGATATCAAGAAAGATTAGCAGCAGACACTGCAAGAAGCCAAGCTTTAACTAATATTGGTAATTCTTTACAAAATATTGGTAAAGAAAATTTTGCTTTTAACCAAAATCTATTTAATGTTTTAGCAGGTACTTATGGTACAGTTAATCCTAAATTATATCCTTTATTATTAAAATTATCAGGCATACAACCTAAATCAAAACAAGGAAAAACTATTCTTAAAGCATTAAATAAAAAAAATAAATAATTATGATTTTAAATGTAAATTCAACATATAATCCATTATCTTTTCAAGATATTGCAGCTCCTTTTTTGCTTTATAAACAAGCTTATGACCAAGCAGAAAAAGATATGACATCTTTATCACAACAAACTGATATGTGGAAAAATCTTATTAATAAAGAAACTAATCCTATTGCTGCAAAAATGTATCAAGATTATGCTGATAGGTTAAACACTGCAGTAGAAGATTTTAGTCAAGGTATGACTATGCAAAATAGGGGTGCTTTATTAGGCTTGAAAAAAGATTATGCTAGTGCTATAACTCCTATTATAAATGCTTATAAAAGAGTATTACAATTAAAGGATAATGTTACTAAATTAAATAGTACTAATCCTTATTTAATGTTTGAAAACAATCCTAATAATATTACTATTGATGCTCTTATTAAAGACCCAGAATATAATATAGGTAATACTGTAGATGGTTCATTAATTTATAAACAAGTCCATGATTTAGCTTCTGCTTATGCTAAAAGTATTGAAGAAGGTGATTTAAAATCTTTAGAAAATTTACCATATAAGGTAGATTTAAAGAGATTTACAGGATTAACTTCTAATGAAATTAAACAGCAATTATTACAAGATGATTCTTTCTTAAATTCTATTATTAATAAATCAATTGAAGGTTCAGGCTTTACTAATTGGAAATCTATTTATGATGAAAATCATCAATTAAATGATTATGGTAGAAATGTTTATAATAGATTAAGAGGTATGGGAGAACTTGGTGCAATGGGTGCTTTAGGTTCTTATACTCATCAAATTGTGTCAGATGATTATGGACAAAATGTAGCATTGGAAACATTAAAAGCAAAGTTTGATATGGAAAAACAAGCTTTAGCAAATGCTCAAAATAATACTACTCCTACAACAGAATCATTAGGTAATCTTAATACAGTAGATATTATGTTAGGAGATACTGCTGTGGAAGGTGGAGACAAATCTTCTATTGAAAATGATTTAAAAGCTTTAAATCTTAATTATTATCCTAATCAAGGACATATGGTTACTACTAATAATTTAATTAAATTAAAAGAACCTGATGAAATAATGCATATGCACTCTCCTATGGCTGGTTTTTCTCCTTCAGATGTAAAGAAACATGGTTGGATTACAGTAAGATATTTTGATAAGAATAAAAATTTATTGACTAAACAAGCTTTTGTTGCCCAAGGAAAAACTAAACATCAAAAAGAATTTTTAGCTGCTAAATATGATACAGTTTTAAAACCTGCTATGACAAGATTAACTGCTAATTCTCATGTAGTAGGTAATACTTTAAATCGAATTCAAAATGCAATAGCTTATCATAAAAATGAAGCTTTAGGAAATTATAAAATTACAGGTATTACTTATAATCCTACTAAAAGAAAAGAAACTATTTCAAGAATATTATCTTCTTCATCTGTTATTAAAATTGAAAAAGGAAATAATAGAGGAGAAATACAAATTAATGGTGAAAATGGTAAACCTGTTTTAATGTCTGAAAAAGAAAAACAAAGATTATTGAATGGTTTAGCTACTTCAAAAGAAGATAAAAAAATCAATGAAAACAGTATTCAATTATTTATATTAGCAGGTGATAAGCAACATTCTTCTAATCAAGGAATATTATTACAATATAAAGATGCAAAGAATAAAACTCAAACTTATTTAGTACAACCTAAATCTATTAGTAATAATGTTGAAGCAGCTTATAATGAATATTTAAATAATTATAATAAAGCTGAGGAATATATAGAAAAGAATCCTGAATTTAAGAATGCTACTGCTGCAGAAAAACAACAATATATAAATAATACTATAGCACAATATCAAAGAGCTATTTACAACACTATTAACAATGCTTATGGTGAAGTAAATACATCTACAGATAAAACTTATGATAATGATTAATTATGGCAAGTAATAAATTAACTCAACAAGAAATAAAAAATATTCAAGAAACAGGTCCTGTAGGATTAAAAGGAATAAGAAATGCTGATTTATATCAAGGTCAACCTATTGACCCATTAAGACAAGCTTCAAATCTTAATAAACAAACTAAAGCAGGCTCTCCTTTTTATTCTGCACAATCTGTTGCTACTCCTCAAAGAACTTCTAATTTTTCTTTAGGACAATCTAATTATGATGATAATATTGCAGTAGCTCCTACTGATAGTTCTATTCAAGATACAAGAGCTGAAAATCAAAGTTGGATAACTCAATTAGCAAATGGCATAGGTAAAGGAGTTATTACTGCTGGAACTACTTTTATTGATGGTACTATTGGTGTTATTACTGGTTTAGCTACTATGGGAGCAAGGCAAATCCAAGCAGCTACTGGTGAAAAACAATATACTTCTGGTGAAATTTGGTCTGGTTTTTGGGATAATCCTATTACTAATGCAATGGATGCTATTACAAAAATGTCAGAAGAAATGTTACCTAATTATTATACTACCCAAGGAGAAAGTGAAAACTTTGATTTTGGTTCAATGAATTTTTGGGCAGATAAAGTAATTAAAAATCTTGGTTTTACTGTAGGCGCACTTTATTCTGGTGCAGTATGGTCTAAACCTATTTCATCTTTAGGAAAAGCAGTTAGTGAATCCAATAAACTTCAAAAAATATTTGGTATAACTAAGGAAGCTTTAGAGGCAGCAGGAACTGAAGGTAAAGTTGCTACAACAGCTTTAAATAATGAAGTTCAAGGTTTAGTAGGTGCTATTTCAGGTGCATTTGGTGAAGGTAGTATAGAAGCTCTTAATACCAAAAATGACTTTATCAGTAAGAATATGGCTAAACTTGATGCTGAATATAATGATAGAATTAGTAGGATTAAAGCACAATATGGAGATTCACCAGATGCTCAATATTTATTAGAAAAAGAAAAAAATGCCTATGAAAAAACTAAAATAAAAATTAATGAAGATGCTGCTACAGCTGGTAATGTGGATTTGGTAGCTAACCTTGGTATATTAACAGCATCAAACTTTCTTCAATTTGCGAAAATGTGGGGAGGTGGATTTAGAACAAATTCTAGTGCATTAAATATTAAAAGACTAGCTAATGGTACTTATGATAAATTAGGTAAAGGAACTATTGTGAAAGCAGGACTTAAACCTATAATATCAGAAGGTTCTGAAGAAGCATTGCAACAATATGCTTCAGATGTTCCTACAAGATATTATACAAAAGAAGTTGAAAATTATTATAAAGCTAACACTAATAGAAAGGCAGAAACTGAAACAAATAATATGTTAACAGCTATGGCTGACCAATTTATTGATACTTTTAGTAATGGTAATACTTGGGAACAATTTTTAATTGGTGGTTTAACAGGTGCTTTAGGTATGCCCATGTATAACGGAAAAAATTTTTCTTATAATGGAGGTATTTGGAATGAAGTAAAAGATGCTAAAAATTTAAGAGAAAGATATAATTATGTTTCTGATTACTTAAATGATAGAATTAGTAATAAAAAAGATTTACAAAAATATTATAAAGGTTTAATTAGAAATAGAACTTATGCTAATACTATGCAAAAAGCTGTTGAAGATGGTGATAAAAAACTTTATTTAGACAGTGAATTTGCACAATTATTCTCAGATATTAATATGTTTGATGAAGCAGGTAGAATGGAGGATTTAAAAGCCCTTATTAATGCTACTATACCTCAATCTGAAGAAGATATTAATGCTTTAATAGAATTAACTTCTTCAAAAGAATTAGATGAACAAGAAAAGCAACAAGTAGAAGAGAAAAATAAACAAGCTGCTCAAATAAAAAATAAAATACAGGATATTGATAATCAAATTGCTGAGGAAACTAAAAATGCAGAAGCTCAAAATGAAGATATTGCTAATAATCAAAAAATACAATCTTTAAATCAACAAAAAGAATCTTTAAAAGCTCAACTCACTACTATTTCTAATGATATTAGTAATATTTATAAAAATTCTAAGAAGCCTTGGATAGGACCATATATTGATGATATGGGTAATAAAAAATCTTCACAAGAAGTAAAAGAAGAAATTCAAAAGCAAGTAGATAAATTTAATAATGCTCTTAATTCCTATATTAAACATAAAGGAGAATTAAAACAATTATTTAATGGTAGATTTCGTAGTCTTGATGAAGAAAATGAAATATTAGGAGAATTAAATTTTAGACATGCTCAAATAGATAATTGGAATCAAAGAGTACAAGAAATGTCAGGAACTTTAAATAAAAAATTACAAACTGTCATTTCTAATTTATTACTTAATGTTGATGATTTTGATAATAGTAATTTACATAAATATATATCAGAAAGAATTTCTTTACTTGAAGAAGATTTAAAAGAACTTGATAAAGATTCTGAGGAATATAAAGAAACTTCAAAAGAATTAGATAATTATAAAGAATTATTAGATAAAGATAAAGGTGCAGAAAAAAGAAAAGATTTTATAAAAGAATTAGAAGAATTAAAAGGAAAATCTAATGATGAATTTAATGCTTTATTAAGAAATCCTAATAAAACTTCACAAATTGCCTCTTTATTATTATCTCAAGAAAATGGATTGGAAGAAGTTGATAGAGTAAATACAGCACAATTATATAAAGATACTGCCTCTTTAAATAAAAGTATTAATATGTATAATTCTAAATTAATAGAATATCTTACTAATATTTCTTCTTTACAAGAGGAACATGATAATATTGATAATGAAAATAAGAATAAACAAAGCAAACAAGAAAAACAAGAATTAAATAATAGGCTTTTAAATTCTTCTTTATTTGATATAAATAATCATATTAATACTGATTTAAATGGTGATTATGATAAATATTTAAAAGATGCTGACATATCTCAAGAAGCTAAAGATAAAGTTAAAAAAGCAAGAAAACTTCAAGAAGCTATTAATATTTTAAATAAATTACTACAAAAGAAAGTAGAAGATGGTGCTTTCCCCCAAGAAACAGCTGATGCTATTAAAAACAATGTTTTAAACAGTGCAAAGAAAGCTGATTCAATAGATGATATTTTAGACATTACTTCAGAATTATATCAATTTGACCCTCTTGTAGAAAATCAATTATCAGAAGAAGATTTTAATAATTTACAAGAAGAAACTTCTAAATTACTTTTTGAAACTTCTAAGTTATTAGAAGAAGGAGAAGAAACAGAAGCTATTCATGAAGTAGCAGCAGCAGAACAAGATAGATTACAAGGCATTGATTTAGATGAAGATGAAAAAAATATGACTGAAGAAACTAATGAAGCTTCTACTGCTACAGCTGACACTAGTGCTATTGAAGAAGGGGAAGTTGAAAATGCTGAAAAAGAAGTACAGGAAGCTTTAAATGCTCAAAATCCTACTTTAGATGATGGAGAATTAGATGCAGGAAAAGCTAATGAAAAACAAAGACAAAAAGATGAATCTCCTAATTTAAGTGAAGAAGAATTAGCTGAAGGTAAAAAAGCTGATGCTGCTACTAAACCAGAACTTGATGAAGAAGAACAACGAGGTTTTTCTGCAGAACAACAAGATACTAATTCTGATACTAAACAAACAAAAGGAATAGACCCAGTAGAACAACCTAAACCTATTTCTGATGCAGATGATGCTTTAAATACTGTAGGTAATAATTATAAAAATGCTGTAAGATATATTTTCAAAAATTGTCGTATTTCTATTTATACTTATCCACAAATTGGTTTAAATCGTTTTCAATATAAATTTATTAAATTAGGAAATCTTATTATAGGATATGATTTTAAAACTTCTAGAGTATTTTTACCTTCTCAATATGTAGGAAAAAATTCAATAACAAATCAGCCAGAATTTAAATATATCTTTACATATTTTGATGATAATACAATAAATAAATCTCCTTTAATAAAAGCTTTATTTCAAGGTATACAAGAATATTTAAGTCTTATGTATGATGATTTAACCCCAACAGGTAATAAAAAAGATATATTACATCTTCAAACAGAAAAAGCAATTTCTTTTTCACAAAATGATGCCTTAAAAATCATTGAAGAAGAAGCTTTAAGACTTTTATCTCAACCTGATATTCAAGATACTAAAAATAAAGAAAAAGAATCTCCTATTGATACTGAGGAAGATAAAAAAGATATAAATGAAAGAGTTTTAAATCCTATTAAATCTAAGGAACAAAGTGAAAAAGATATTACAGAAGATAATAAAAATGTAGAAGATAATCCTTCACAAAGTACTTTATCTTCTCAAGCTAGTCAAGAAAGTGAAGAAGCTCCTATTAGTAATATATATGATTATTGGAGAAGTAATACTTCAGAATATAAAATTCATAGAGAAAGAGGGGATGATGCTCCTTATTATGAAGTCTCTAAAAATCCTATTCATAAAGTTATTTATAAATTTTTAAAGAAGCATGGTGTATTTGAAAGAATAAATAATCATTCTTATAAACCTAAAGATAAAGTAAGATTTGCCTTTAGTAAATCCCTTAATGAAAAAGCAGGTATTCCAGTTTTATTAGCCATAGACGAAAATGGACAAATTGTAGCAGACTTACCTAATCCTAAAGATGTAAACTTTTCTCATTATAAAGGTTTAAAAGAATTTTATGATAAGTATTCTAATATTGTTGCAGAAGATACTTCAGAAAATGATTTAGTTATTATTCCTAATGTCACAAGTAGTATTGCTAAATGTTTAATTGGAAAACCTCATTATTTAGAGATTAATAAAAGAAATACTTTAAATGATATTGCAAGTACACAAACTTCACAAGGAACTAAACAAAATACTCCTAAAATAGGAGTAGCTTTAATGGATGAAAATGGGAATACTATAATAAGAATGGATGGGACTCAAAAAAGAGGAGCTAGAAATTTAGAAGAAAGAAAAGTTTTAAATCCTATTGATGTAGAACAAGGACAGCCATTTTTATTAATTGAAACTTCAGACCCATTAAGAAAATATTATCCTGTTCCTATTTCTATGAGATATTATCAATCTCAAGCCAATACTACTTTAGATAAAATTGCTACAGAATTATTAGAAAATTTGCCCTCTCCTTCTAATGTTATTGAATGGAAAAAGAAATTTAGACAAATTTTTAATGTTCAAAATGTTACAGTAAACTTCAATAAAGAGGGTAAAGTAAGAAATATAGCAATATTAAAACAGGATGAAAAAGATTGGATATTTTTACAAAATCCTAAAGATATTGAGAATAAAGAAGTTCCTTTTAATATTGATTATAGATTATTAGATAGTAAAAATGCTTTTGGTACTAACTTAGATTATAATAGTATAATTGGTGAAGTAGCTCAAACTAATTTAAAGAAAGGAGAACATTATACTATAAATGATTGGGTAATAATTAATCCTATTATTGAAGGAACAGAACAAAAAGCAAAAAGTCCTAAAGGTAAAAGTAAAGAAGAATTATTAAGAGAAAGGGCTAATAAGGCACAAGAAGCAGGTAATTTAAGAAAGGCTACTAATGCAACTAATCATGAATTTGATATTAATAATTTTAAAATAGTTACTATTAACTTAAATGGCCATAATTATCTTTATAATATGGATTTAGAAAAAGGTGCTATTATTACAAAAGAAGGTAAGATTATTCCAATTGAAGATAGATTAGAAGAAGCTAAAACATTAAAAGACATAGAAAAACAAATTAAGATTTATAGAACTCTAATTAACTTATATATTATAGCTCATAATATTAATGTAGATGATATTAAGGAAGATTCTTATCATAATAAAATAATAAGTACTCCTTTTGGCTATTATAATCTTACAAAACATGAAATTGTAACAGGAAATCAATATAAGCAATATACAGAAGATGTAGCCTCTAATCCTTCAAATTATTATAATGTACATACTTATAGTAATGCAAATGGTGATTTTAAAATGAATTATGCTGTAAATAAGGATGGTTCTAAAAAAATACTTAATTTTAATTATAAAGGTAAAACTTATACTTTAAGAGCTTTTGAAGATGAAATTCTTGATAAAATTATGGCACTTTCACCTGAACAAGAATTTGTTGGTAGGACTTTTTATTCTACTGATTTTGGTACTTATTCTTTCTATGATACTGATGGTAAATTTGATTTATTAGACCTTAAAACAGCTCAAATGATAGAAGCTACTTCAAATCAAACTGCAATGGATTCTATAGAAGAGGGTATAGATAGTGAATTAGAAAAACAAGAAGAACAAACTACTAATGAAACTGCTATTAATAGAGATAATATTATTGAAGTATTAGCAAAGCAAGCAGGTAATAATGCAGTTATTAATGCTATTTTAAAGGAATTGTCTAATGAATCTATTGAATTATTAAGTAAAACAAATGTTTCACAAGCTGTAAATGTTTTAAAGCAATTAAAAGCTTTAAATAGAACTTTAAAAACTAAAGAAGCTAAAGATAAATTTATTCAAACTAAATTAGGAAAAAAGAATTCTTTAGTATCTACTTCTAATAATTCAACTAAACCAATAGACCTTAATAAAGAAGTGTCAACCTTAATTAGAATATTACCACAATTAACTAAAGATAATGCTATTAAAATTGTAGAAGGATTAATAAAAACTACTAATGGGGATTCTTATGGTACTTTTTATAAAGGAATAATTACTTTATCAAATCAAGCTGTTTCAGGAACTGCTTATCATGAAGGTTTTCATTATGTTTTTAATACTTTATATAATAGTAAAGAAAGACAGTCTTTATTAGAAAGAGCTAGAAAAGAATTTGGTAATCTTTCAGAATTAGAATTAGAAGAAAAATTAGCTGAAAACTTTGCAGATTTTGTACAAACTCAAGAAAGTTTAGTTGAAGATAAAGGAATTAAATCTTTCTTTAAAGAATTTTGGAATTTAATAGCTAGCTTATTTAATAATAAAATTTATATTGATAATGCTTTTAGAAATATTTATAAAGGAAAGTATGCACAACAAAATGTAAATACCATAACTGTAGAAGAATTAGCTAAAAAAGCTACTATTAATAGTTATAATCATAATAAATATGCTTATGAAAAATTAAATGAACAACAAAAACAATATATTGAAGAAACTAAATTAACAAGACAAGAATTTGATAATATGTCTACTGAAGAAAAAGAAATTTTCTTTAAATGTATGATATAATAAAAAAATAAGGGTGGTAGTTATAAAACTATCACCCTTTATTTTAATTAGTACTTCTTGAATAGAATTGAATAGAATTATCTAAGTCATTAAAGAATCTATCTAAAGAATTATATTGAGAAACAATTGGAATAGGTAATTTCCAAAATCTTGAATATAAAGTACTATGTCCTTCAAAAGGACCACTTTGTTTTTCATCAAACCACATAGGAGGATTTATAGCAGCCCAAGTAAATTTTAAAGTATTATTAATTGCTGATAAACAAGGCATAGGAGATTTAACTGTTGATAATAATTCATTTGCCATAGTTAAAGATGGAGTTAAGTTACCTAATTCATGTGTACTTCTTTGAGCAATGTATTCTACCATTTTTAAATACCAAGCTCTGTCCTCATCATCATCAGGCCATTCAATTAAGTTCGCAAAACACCATACTGCCATAAATTGCAATATTTCAGTTATACCTCTTTTAATATTAGCCTTTTCATTTTTATTTAAATTTCCCCAAGCTACTCCTAATGAATCTCTACCTTTAATTAAATCTACAATAAATCTTCCCATAGTTCTATAATAACCTTCTTCATATTCATTTAAATCATAATTAAATTGATTCTTCATGAACCTTCTATTAAATTGAGGTTTAATCCACTTTCTATATTGTAAACATAATCTACCTAAAATAACTCTTTGTGCCATTTCTTTATCTTCTTCATTATATATACCAAATAAAGATTGATTCACATGAGCTATTTTTCTTGCAAATGAAGTAGCAGTGATTTTATTACCATTTTCATCAGTATAATCACCATCAATATACATCTCTTTTATTCCTTGATTATTAAAATCTCTGATTTTTAAAACATCCCATAAAGTACCTACTTCTTTACCATTTTGATATATTTTTTGGTTTTTACACATAGCTATAGCAGTTCTATTATATAGCCAATGGTCTCCACATTCTTGTCCTAAATAAGCTATAGTTTTACCAAATAATCTTTTAAAAGCGTTACTATTTTTAGAAGTAGCTAAATTACTTTTAAAATTTTGTCTTACATCAAATAATTCATCAAATAAAGCTAATTTATTTGTTTTAATATTACTATTTAGTTCTCCTAAATAACCTTGAATTAATTTAATATATTCTGCATCAGCTGAGGCTAAAGTTTTAGGAGTAAAATATTGATGTGCAGCAGCTTCAATATTTTGCATAGCAATACCTGTAGTAACATTGGCAATATTAGCTAACCAGTTAAAACCCATTTGAGCCATTGAACAAGTTTTTAATAAAGCTGTTACTACTTTATTTCTATTAAATTTAGTACCAAATAATTCAGTATAGCCACTATCATGCAAATGTTTACCATATACTTGGCTATCTAAGAAATCATCTATTTTTTTATCAATATTAGTACTACTTAAAGGTAATACAGATTCTATTACAGTTTTTACACCATTAATATTTAAAACTTCTTTTACTGCAGAATCCCCTCTTGTAGTTAATACTTTTCTATTATGTAATACATTTCTACCTAATTCTAATTGTTCTACAATACCAGATAATTTATCATAATCATGGGCAGCAGAAGCATACATCATTAAAGTTTTAAATACATCTGTAGAAAGCTCATCTGTATTCTCTAACATAGTATTATATAAATGAGGTAACACAGAAACTTCCCTTCCTTCAAAATCAGTTAAAGTTGTTCTATAATTAGCACCAAACAAATTAATATCATCATTTTGTTCTGTAAGAGAAGTTGCAAGATTGCTTTTAATATTCTTTAAAATAGATGAAGGAGAAGCCCAACTATTAAAGAATCTTTGTATATTATCTTTTCTAATTTGAAGAGCTTTAGTTAAAACTGTTTCATTTTTAGGATAATACTTGTCTAAAGAAGCTTTAAGATTAAAAAATTTCTTTAATAAGTTTAATTGTGTTTCTGATAAAGAAGCATAAGCTTTATTTAAATATTTATCATTAGGAACTCTTTTTATTATAAATGTATTACTTGAAGTAAAGATTTTTTGTGTAGTTGAATGAGAATCATACCAAGCTATTCTTTCTGCAATTTTCTTTTTAGCATTTTCTCCTTTAGCAATTTTACCATATTTTTCATTAAGAGAATCTAAAAATTCTTTTTCATCTTGCTGATATTGTCCTATATTATATTTAGTAATATAATTTCCTGTTTTTTTACCATTTCTATCTACTTCAAACATCCATTCATAATTAGTAATTCCTGCTTGTTTAAATTCTTGCATTAATGTTTGAATCTCTTTTATAGATGTAAGAGTTTCTTCTCTTGCTGCATCTTTAGCATTTTTTACAATTTTATCTAAAACTCTAAGCATAATATCAGAAGAAGTTCCCATACTATCTAACCATCTATCAAAAACAGAAATATCAGAAGTTGCCTTCGTTAATAATTCTTGAATAGTAATTCTACTATTAGGATTGTTTGGGTCTAATTGAATTATATCTCCAGTAATAGGAGTAATAAATTTAGCAAAAGCTTCTACACTTAATTTAGTATATCTTGAAGCTACTAAAGAATTAAGAGAATTTAATTCTGATAAAAGTTGAGATAAACTAACAGTTGTTTCTTCTTTTGTTTCTTCATTAACTCTAGTTACTGTATATTCTTTAGCTTCTTTTATATTATCAACATTAGCATTTACAAGATTATTTAAATCTGTTATAAAAGGAGAATAAGAAGTTAATATTAATCTTCCCATTCTAAGAATATGACATATAGCTCCTAAATCATCTGTTTCATGATTCATAATATCTTGAAATTTTTCATATACACTTGATAATTCATCAACTGCATTTTCAGTATAATCAAAGATACCTTTTAATATTACATCTTCATTAGTAGAATCTAATACATTTTGTAATATTTTATACATATTTTTACCTTCTGTAGAATTAAATAATTTAGTTTTTTTAGCTTCCACTAAAGAGGCTTTCTTTAATATATCAAGATTAGTTTCTATATCAGACCTTAAACTATTAAAAGAAATAGATTCTCTTTGAGCATTTTTAATTTGTTGTTCTGTAAGAGAAGTAACTTTTACTACATTTTGAGCTACTTCACTCATTAAATTATTAGCTTCTATTAAAGCTTCAATAATAGCTTGTGCATCTACATCTTTAAATTGAGAGACAATTTGTTTACAAAGTCTATTAAATAATGAACTGTTTAATCCTTCAATATTTTGTTCTAATAAATTCTGCCTTAATAATTGTCCTAAAGCTTCTTCAGCAATAAATTCATTAGCATTTGAAAATCCTTTATAATATTCTTGTAAAGTTTTATATTCTTCTCCTAATAAACTTTTTACTAAATCTTCATTCTTCAGTAAAATATTTAAGGCTCTTTGAATTAAAGGATTATCAGACATAGCTCTAATAATTAAATGTGAAAATTCTTCACTAATAGCATTATGTCCTGCCATATTATTTGCTCTTCTCACAGTAGCCACTACATCTTTAGCAACCCTTGAAGCAGATTCAAAAGAAATAACTCCTTCTCTTCCTGCTTCATATTCTACAGAAGATAAATCTTCAATTTCTACACCAAATTTATTTAATTGTTGTGCTAATTTTTCATTTATAGTAAATGAAGCATATTGATTTTTAAATAAATTTTTATTCTGCTCATTATTTTCTAATACTACACTTCTAATACCATTTTCAGTATATTCAACTATTGATGTATATTCAGAATGTTCTTTATTAAAATTTTTACATTCTTCTAAGCATGTTTTATAATTAGCTATAGTATCTTCTCTTTCTTTAAAGTTTTCTTGTAATATATTTATATTATCTTGTTTTGAAAGTTTTTGTTTAATATATTCATTATTAATTAAACTTTCAAAAGAGGGGATTCCCTCACTATCTAAAATGAGAGAATCCTTATAATCTTTTTGAAATTGAGAATCTATAGCTATACCATAAATATTCCAAGCTTTATTATAACCTAATGTTTTTTTTAGTTTATTAAAAGTTTTTACTCCTCTATTAGGAGCTAATACACATGATTTAGCCATTTTAATTATTATTTTAATCAGATTTTACACAGGGATTTAATCCTTCTTTATCAAGATTTTCTTTTGAATTATATTTTTCTTTTACTTCTTTTGATGCTTCTTCAGCTTCTTCATAAGCTTCAGCAAAGTCTATAAAAGCTTGGTCCATTGAAGCTATAGCAGACATTGCATCTTCATCATACAAAGCTTGTTCTGTATCAAAATTATCATCTATGATAGCTTCTTCTTTTTCATTTTGTCTAATCATATTTTTGAACTCTGAAGTAGAAGTTGCATTAAATAAGTTTTCTTTATCTCTATTAGGAGTATAATCTAATATTTCTCTACCTGTAGCATTTTTATTATAGTAAATAATTTCATTATCATTTAATTTAGTTCTTTCATAAGAAGGAATTTTGACATATTCATAAGCATATTTACCATTATTTAAATCTATTAACTTATTAGTTGTAACATAATAATTATAAGATATAGTACCTCTAGGATTTTTTTCACCAATTAAAAGAAAATCTTTAGGAGAACTATCTTTTACTTTTTTAGTTAAAGATTGTTTTATAGTCTTTTTTAATAGAGGAATCATTATTTTATTACCATTAGAATCTAAATAATTCTTTTTAGTTATTATTATCCTTGTAAGGGGTAAACTTTTTAAATTATTTAAATAGAATTGATTAATAAAATTCATATCTTCCATATTAGTAGTTTTTCTTAAAGTTTCCTCATATTCTGGGATAGCTTTAAAAAACTCAGTAGTAAAGAATTGATTATAACTATTAGGAGTAAACTGTAAACCATCTAAATAATATGAATATTTAAATAAATCTAAGGCTAATTGTCTTGATTCATCATTCATATATAATAAAGAAGTAAAGTTTTGTTCTAATTGATTTCTTAATATATCAGTCATTCTACCCGAATTTTTAAATACTATTTGTCCATTTATAACAGTAAGTTTATTTAGTATGGGTAATGCAAATATATCTTTATATTTATCAGAAATTTGCATTTTTAAGAATTTTAAAGGGAAAGTATATAAATAATAATCTCTTTTTTCTTGATAAGTATGTGTATCATCATTTCCCAATAATCTAGTTCCTGATAATTTATATACCAAATATTGCTTAATTACTTCATTGATTATAGCTGGAGATACATTACAATTTGTAGCATTAGCAAATATAGTATTTTGTAATAATTTTGGTAAAGTACTTAAATCTTCTTGAAATAAAGAATTAAAAATAAGATTAGGGGCTTCAGTAATTCCTAATTGAGTAGCAGTAAATACTCTATCTCCTGCTAATAATTGTTTACCTTTAGGATTATCAATATCTTCAAATACACTGTTTAAAGAATTTTGTAAAAGTTGTACATAACTATTAACATCATCATCATTATTTAATTCCTTTTTATTGTCTAATAATCCTTTTCTTCCTTCAGGGCTTCCAACTAATTGTTTAATAGCATCTAAAGAATTATAAAAAATACTATCAGTATTGTTTTCTTGCAGTTCATAAGCTGCAATATTTTGAATTTGATTTAAAGATTCACCAAATGAATTTTTTACTCTACCATTAGGAGAGTCACCTCTTGCAATTTGTGTTAGTGTTTTTACACTTTCTCCTACTTTTGTAATATTGTTAAACATTAACATTGGATAAGCAAATCTCATTACAAAATCAATTAATTCTTGTTCTGATAAATTATTCTTTTTTAATGTAAAATCAGCAATAGCTATATTTAAATCTTTAGTAATTGATATACTCTTATCTTTTAAACCTGTTGATATAGCTTTTTCTACTTTGTCTTTAAAATCTTTAGAAATCTCAACTCCTCTTGCTTGAATAGAATCTCTTAAAGATAATGCCCAATCAGTTAATAGGTTTAATATAGCAGTTTCATTAAATTTTAAAGAAGGTAAAGATTGATTTTCTTTTATATAATTACTTATTGCAGGAATATTAAAGAATGCTCCTATTGATTTTATATCAAAACCTAAATCTAGCATTGTACAAGCAACAAAAGCAACATCGGGATATTGATTTAATAAAGCTAATACAGGGTCTTTAACATTATCTACAGAAGCTGCATTAAATTCAGCACAATTTTTTGTAATTCTATTATTGCCTCCTTTTTCTTGTATATCACTTAAAGAAGAATATTCATTATTATTCCACTTAATATTAAAATCTTCATTAGTGTTAATAATAAATTTTAAACCTTGTCTTTTTGCTTGATTAGAAGTATTATTAGCATAAATACCAATATTAGCAGCTCCCACCATATTTTGATTATGATAATATTCAAAAGTTTTTAAAGATAATGGGTCTGCTTGAATTTCATATTCATCCAAGAATTTTTTTAATTCTTTTAAAGATGCTTTTGAAAGACTCTCTTCAATTTCTTGAGCAGAAGTGACTTTTTTATATTTTTGCCAAGAAGCAATCAATTCAGAACTATTTAATATCTTTTGTTCATAACCTGTTTTTTTCAAGGTATCATAATTACCAGGTGAAAATACTTGGTCTCTTACTTTAACATTTCCCCAAATTCCTCTATAAATATCTAATACTAAATTTTGTCTACTTTCTCTTGAATTTTCTTCAGGGGATTTACTGAAATCATATTTATATGTTTCATATTTTTTTGTTTTTTCATTGAAAAAGAAATTATATAACATTAAAAATTTCTTATCAATATCGAAATCTTCACCTGCTAATAATGTAGTATCAGCAGGTAACATAATAGTATTACCATTTTCTTGAGGTAAAAAACCTTTAATAATAAAAGACATTGCTGAATATTTACTTTCAGTAGGTATTCTGTAACCAAATCCCTCTAATAATTTAGGGTCATTTTCTTTTACTTTTTCAATATCTATTTTTTGACCTATAATTTTTCCCTTTTTAAAAATTGGAGTTAAGAAAGGTGCTAATGTTCTTTGAGAATGCCAAGGCATATATACTTCAAATTGTAAATTACTTTTTTCATCTTCAATAACATGAAGGTCATTAGTATAACCAAAACTTGATACCAAAGTACAAGCACCTCCTTTTAATACTTTTTGTTTAGTAATTCTATTACCAAAAACTGATAAAATTAATTCTTGAATTTGCCTTAATGTTGTTGGATTATTTAAAGGTAAATTAAATTGCTTATTACCATTTTTATCTGTAATAATTTGTAAAGCTTCTTTTAAACTATTGCCAAATTTGGGATTACCTTCAATACCACTTAATAATAGTTTTTGCACTTTTTCAATACTTGAAAAATCATTTACAATAGATTTAAAATCTTCAAGTAAATCTTGTATTTGTAATCCTTGAAATAAAGTTGAAATTTGTTTTTTATTTAATTTTTTTCCTTGTACTTCTATTTCAATATCATCTGGCATATCTGCTGGCATAATTGTTCTTGTTTGAGAACCATGTGTAGCATTTGCATCAAATAAATGTTCTGTATTTACTTGAGCTATCATATAATCTTCAGTAGGAATTTCATGAACTACAGATGTATTAAAAGATATTCCATTTTCTTCTTTTATTTCATCAGAATCATATACTTTATTTAAAGCATATTTTTCCAAAGTATTAATTACTTCTTGTTTTGAAGGCTGTATTTTTAGCATATAGTCTTTATATTTACCAAAAGTAATTAATTTATTCTTTAATTTATAATTTAATAAAGTGGTTAATTTATCATAATTAGACATTTCTGCAAAAGCCTTATTTGCTTTTTCTGCTGAATCATAATCTTTACTAACTAATTCAAATGCTTCTTTCATTAACTGTTTATTATTAGCATTTAAAATTTGAGCTACTTTTTTAGAAGAATAATTTATATTAATAATACCTTGTCCTCCTGCCTTTACGCCTGATTCAAATATTGCAGTATCAAAATGATATGTTTCAAGAAATTGTTGTAGTCCTTCTAAAACAGCACTACCTTTTTTATTACCATGATTCATAGCACTAAATAAAGATAATAAAACTGATTCACTATCCTTAATTTGATGTCCTACTTTCATTCTACCCCCTACACCATCATTTGAATTTATTTGAGTATAAGCAAAAGGTTTTATTGTATTATAAATAGCAAAGAAATTATTATAAGTCCATTTCCCTGTTTTTAAATTATTATAAGCTTCCTCTAAAGCATCAGTCCATAAACCTTGCATATCTAAAAAACTTCTATAAGATTCCAAGGTTCTATATCCTTGAGCATCTGTAGCATTAATAGAAGTAAGTTTAATAAGAATATTATTCTTTTCTGCTTCAGTTATTCTTTTTTCTTTAACTGCTTTTTTTAAAGAATCTTCATATAAAGTATAAGAATAAGAAGTTAAAATATTATCAGCTAAATAAATTGTTTTAAAAGTCTTCTTACCATATTTTGATAAAGGATTTAATCTAGTACCACTAGCATAAACTTCTTTAAATCTTTTTTGAAAATCAGTTTGATTCTTATAAAAAGCTAAATCTGTTGCAGTTAATTGAATAATTTGAGACTCAGCATAAGTACTATTCCATATATAGTTTTCAATTTGGTCTTTTATAAATTCATTTTCTTTTATGCTATTACCTTCAATTCCTTCTGGAATAGTAAAAATAGATTTAATTTCTTGGTAAGAAAAATCTTTAAGAAAATCTTGTACCTTTTTATTTAATATATCTGTTAGAATTTCATCTAATTTATTATTAAAACCTTCAATACCTCCATCTATTTTAGCTTGTTCTAATTCTTTAGCATGACCATTTAATTCTGGGATAAATAAAAATTTATCACCTCTTTTATCAAAGTTTTGTATTTTGGCTACTCCTGCTTTTTTTCTATTTCTTACTAAAGCAATTCTTTGCATTTCCTGTAAGACTAAATCTCTATATAAAGGTAATAATTGTTGCTTATAGTTAGCCCCTACAAATCTTGGCATTCTTATAAACATTGCCATTTCTGAATCTGAAAAAATAGGAAAATGATAATTAGCAAAAGTTAAATCACTTCTTTCATCATTTGTAGCATTAAAAAACATACTAAGAAAATTGTATTCAATTTGCTTAGGCTTCCATTTATTATATTCCACTAATTCATTAGTATCAGAATCTCTTACAAATTTCATTTCTGTAACTTCCATTTGCTCTTGAATTAATGGATTAGAAATTAACATTTCCAACCATCCATTCCTAAATTTACCAGTTTTACTATTATAAAAGAAGTTATATGGTTTAAATTCTTTTTCTACATATTCTTTTATTTTAGTAGGAGATGATAAATGTTTTATCATATTACTAAGATATGAAGGAGGAGCATAAGAAGAATATGAATTACCATTTTGTCTAAAATTTGATACTTGAGATAAATTATTAAAAACTTCTATAATATTTGATAATTTTTTAAGATTGTTTTTATTGGCATCAACAAAATGTTCATCTAAGTTTTGTAAAGTTTTAGTGATTATTTTATCTACTAAAGATTTAAACTCATTAAAATTGTTAATCCCTTCTTCTACAGAATCAAAGTTAAAGAAAGTATTCAAAACATCTTGTTTGGTAAAATTAATACCTAAACCATTTATAACAGATTGAATTTTTTCAGCAACTTCATTTTGTTCTTCTTCTGTAGAGTCTTCAAATATAGTTAATATATTTTGGTCTATTTCATATAGAAGTTGTGAAATCTTAGATAAGTTTTCTTTATTTAATGTCCTATTTGAATTATAAATAGAAGTTTCTTTATTTAAAATAATACCATGTTCATAATTAGAAGTAACATTATTAATAATAGTTTCTTCAGCAGTAGAATCATTAATATTTATAATTTTTTGACCTTGATTAATTACATACTTAACTTGATATTTATTAAAATTAGAATAAAATAAAGAGCCTAAATTTTCATTATTATCTAATTCATCTAATATTTGATTTATCCAATCATACTTAACAGCAGCTTTAGTTAATAAAGGATATGTAATATTACCTTCATCATCTCTTTGCATAAAATCTTCAGGGTCTATTAATTCTTTAGAAATAATATCACATAAAGTTGCATAAGCTTGATTATAAGGTAAATATCTAATGTTACCAAAATCATCTATATCAGCCTCCTCACCATTTAATTTTACAATATTATAAAGAATTTTTCTTATTTCTTTACTTAAAGTTTTATGAGGGTCTTGGAATTTTAATTTAGTAGACCAACCTTCATTACCTGCAACACCTCTATCCTCTTCATTATCTCCAAATTCTGAATCTTCAGTATCTTCTTCCTCTTTTGAATTTTCTATAATAGGAGTAATTGCACCATTATTTTCAGTAAAAGAAATTTTTATATCATTAAAAAATTCAATTTGAGGAGCAGCATATTTTAAAAAATTATAATAATAATCATTTACAACTTTCCATAAATGTTTATTAGTTTCATCAGCATACTTAAAAGAATCCTCAATTTCTTGTTTAATTTCTGTAACAATATCTCTACCTTCTTTTTTTAATAAAGATAAAGCTAAAGCCTTACTTTTACTACTTTCAGTATCTTTTAATTGTTTTTGATATCTATAATATTTATTAATAAGTTGTTTATCTTTATTATTTATAGCTTCTTGTAATTTTTGATTATTTAATTCTATTGCATCTTCAATAAAAGAATTTAATTTATCATTAAAAAGTCTTGCAATATAATTAGTGGCATCTTGAATTTGAACAGAAGATAATAAATAAGAAATTGTAGTAAAATCAGTTTCATTACTAACAGTTAAATGTTCTATAGATTCAAAACCTAAATCTAAATCTTTAAGAACTTTTTTAGCTTTTTCTCTTAATTCTTTATCCTTTTTCTTTTGTTCTTCCTGCTGCTTTTTATATTGTTCTACTTCTGCTTGAATTGCAGTTGAAGTAGTATCATCAACATTAATAGTTGCTAATGATTTAGCAGAATCTTTTGTAGTAGGAATTTCTTCTTCAGTTGTTGCTTTCTTTTCTGCCTTTGTTTCTTTATTTTCTGTATCTCCCTCATTTAAAAGAATATTAATAGCATTAATACCTTCTAATTCTTTACTAGTATAAGGTTTTATTTTTCTATAAGTATTTAATTTTTCTAAAGCTAAATCTATACTTTTATTTAAAGCATCTTCTTCTCCTGCATATATATTCTCTAAAGCATCTGCTGTATATAGAGAAAACAAATAAACATCAGCCGATAATTTACATTGCTCTGATATTTTAGGATTTATTTTTTTAACTTTTTCTTTCCATGATAAAAAATCTTCTTTATTAGTGAACTTTGAAAGAAATAAAGCCCCACTTTCTTCTCCTAATGAAGTTAAAAGAAAACTTTTCTTATCCCAAGTTTGAGTGTCTTCTGTATATAAAGGCACTTCTATAGAAACTATATCCTTAGATTTATTATATTCTTTAATAAATTTAGACATTATTTCTATTTTCTTAGTATCAGATAAATTATCATACATTTCATTATTACCAATAAAACTAGTAGGTAATAAACATTCATAGTTTCTTGCTAAAGCTACAGAAATATTTAATTTCTTAGCTAAAGCTCTAGTAACATTTGTTACTGCTCTACAAAAAATTGCCATATTAAATATTAATTAATTTATTTGCAAAGATACAAAACCTATGAATTTTATATAAGATAATAATAAAAAAATAGGGTGCTAAGTCAAAAAGACCTAACACCCTATAAATTAATATAATGTCTAATCAATAAAATCAGTAAAATCATTTATTAAAGTTCCTTTATCATAAAAAGGTTTATTATGACAAATATACCCTAACCATGAATGATATTCATAAATAGAAAACATATAATATCCAGCTTTTTGAAGCTCTTTAAAAGCTTGTTTCATTTCACACCCTCTTATTCTTATGGCTTTTTCACCATCAGAACAATCACTTTTAGAGCCAAAACAAAAAGGTTTATTAGAGTTTTTATAATAAATTAAATATAAAGTTTTATTTCTATGTAAACCAAAAGTAGTAGGATGAAAAATATTATAATAATTTCCTCCTCTTCTATCTAAGAATACAGTACAAATATCTTGTACTATTTCTTCTCTTATTTCTGTAGGAATAGAATAAGTATTTTTAGGAATATTAATCATAATTTAATTAAAATAAAAAAGTAGTTTAAAAAAAATAAGGTCACTAAGTATTATCTCAATGACCTTATATAATAAATTTATTAATTAACTAAAATCAGTAAATAAAGAAAATCTTAGCCCACCATCATATTTTGTAATAAAATCAGAGTAATGGCTATCAATTTTATCATCTTTGGCATACTTTATAAGTTGTTTATTATAAGTATGATAACTATTATTCAATTTTTGTTCATTAGGGTTCATTTCATAATATGTTTTTGATGTACAAAATTGATAATATGGTAAATCTCTTAATAAATATTTATAATTAATAAGACCAATAGCAGCATTACATATATCTAATTGTTTTAATTCATCAAAGGTTGTAATAGCTTTAGATGGGTGAAGAGATTTTCCAATTTCTTTATTAATAAATTCATACCATGTAAATTCTACACCATATTCATCTACAATTTTTGCATTATTATCATCAATAAACTTTTTAATACTTGCTAATGTTGGTTCATAATATTTCAAATTATTTGCATCCCAAAGAAATACCCAACCATAAGAACGTTTACCTAAATGAATTTTTTTATTTTCTACTAAATGTTTAATTTTTTTTGATAAATCCTCAATTTCTTGTGCTACTTCATGAAGATTATATTCTGTAGTACTTTTAAAAGATTGTACTATTTTATTTATAAGCTCTTCAAACTTTTGTTTATCCTTATTTTTAAAAGGAAGTATAGCATAAAAATTAGTTTCCATTAGTAAAAGTATTTATTTGTTAATAAATTTTTATTAATTTGCAAGAATACTCTCTACATACCTAACTACTCGTTCATATTCTCTTCCACTTTCTTCACTATCAGCATAAGCTTTCTTTATTAGTTCTTCTCCAGTACCATAAAAGCAACCCACCTTCCACATATTATTGCTTCGTGTCCATGTAAAATATCTACCACTACTCCACCAATTTTTGAATAAAATATAATCGCTAATTTTACAAACCTTTGCAATACCACCAATTTCAGTGTTACCATTAACTTTAACATTGCCATAAATTTCTGCATTGTTATAAATATGAGCATTACCATATATATGAGCATTTTCATATATTTTTACATTACCACAAATTTCAACATTATCATATATCCAAACATTACCATAAATCTTAGCATTACCAGTTATTATTACATTATTGAAAATAAAAGCATAATCAAAAATTTCAGCATTGCCACAAATCTTAACATTATCACATATTCTTCCACAACCATATACTCTAGCATTATTATGTATCCAACATTTTCCTTTTTGTGATAGATTATCTTCTGTTTCAATCCATCCACCAATATCACCATTTTTAATATTATCAAATGATGTTATTGCTTGTATGCGATGTAATGTATGGCCATTAACTACTTTTGTTTCATCTGTAAGGATATATTTCTTTTCCATACTTATATTATTTTATTCTTTATTAAGTTCTTCAATTAACTATTCATAACTCTTAGTAAGACCTATTAATCGTTTAGTAACATTATTAAGTGGTAAAATATAATTTTGGCAACAATAACTATTACAACTTGATGTAGTAAAAAAGTTTAGTTTTCCATTAGAATCTTTACCACAATATACACGTACTTCCCATATATCATAATTAAAATTTCTCACTAAACAAGATTGCCATTTTTGTGGAATAAAGTTAGAATAATCTTTTTTATATGTAGGTATTTCTATTATAAGATTATAACGACTTTTATAATTAGGATAGCACGCATTACCTTCTTTTGTATATGTATTCAACATTTCTCCATTATAATCATTTTCAATAATAGCTACAATAGGAAAGTCTAATGCATCTTTAGAAAGTGGTTTCTTATTCCAACATACAATTCTTACTTTTTTTCCTTCTTGTGTTAATATTCTTCCTTTCTTTTCTCCTTTTGTAATTTTTTTTGCTAATTCAATATCAAAAGGAATTTTCTTAAATATTCGTTTCATGCCTTAATATAATTTCTTTTAATAAATTCTTCTTTTAAACCACAAGCTAATTCTCTTGCCATAGGATGTGCAGCATTATCACATCTTCTATAAAAGAAATTAGACCAAGCATCTTCAAAACCACATGAAATAAGCTCAGATTTAACTGATAGAGGTAGTACCTCTCTTGCTTGTTGTGGAGTCCAACCTTTATTTATAAGAGCATTATACCTTTTTTCAGCACGTAATAATGGAGCCAAAAAGTCACTTAAAGTACCATCATCATCTATTTCTGCTATATATCTATCATGGTCTACATTATCCTCTGAACTGATAATTTGTTCACATTGAAATTTTAACCAAGAAGGTTTAATAAAAGTAAGTTCATTATCAAATTTATCCTTAGAATAATTACAATATCTAGTACTTTCAGCAAGATGACTTAAACCTACATGAGTTCTAAATTCATCCATTATTCCTCTAGAAGTAATAAAATGAACAGTATATCTTTTAGGGTAAAGTTCATCATTCTGTTGGTCAAAGTTACTCTCTACACTTGGAAATACCTTGATAATGGCAAGATAATATCTATAATTAGTAGTTACATAAGTAAGATTTCCTACATAATGATACTTAATCCATTGGTCATTCCACATATTATTTATACATAAAGTATCTCTCAATTTATGAAAATCTGAAATACTCATTTTAAGATGTACAGTGCCAAATTCAAGAGGTCTAGCATGGTCTCTTTTTACAAGCATATTTACAAATTTTTCATAAGAATCTTCTGTAATTTTATCTTGACTTTTGTAACTAATACGCGCACAATATTCAATATGTTTTTTAATATCCTTTATTGAAAATCCCTGTTGATTAACAATATTAAAATCTTGTTTAATTAATTTCATTGTTTAATATTTTAGATTTAAATTCTTTAAAATAAGCATTTTCAGCTTTTATTCTAGCTTTTATAGCTTCTTCTTTAGTATTATAATATCCAAGAAAAATCTTTTTGTATTGATGTTGAATCTCAGAATACCATTTATTCCTTATTTATTTTATTATTGATTTTTAATATTAGTATTTATTTTTTCTTTTGTATTATATGTTTCTTTAAAAAAAGAAATATTACAAAATAATTCAGTTGACAAACCTATTTATAAAATTTTAATAATGAATAAATTTAAAAGTCCTAATTATAGTAATATTAAAGAAATACTACTTAATTAGGACTTCCTACTAATCTATGTTCACTTCAAAATCATCAATATTCCAATCTTTAAATTCCTCAGAATTTTGAGGCATAGTATGTTGTTCTAAAACAGCTTCTTCTAAATCACAATCTTTAAAACTTGGATAACCGCAATCTTTATTATAATCCTCATCATATTCTTCAATATATTGGTAATCCTTTACTCTTATTTTCATAGTTTTACTCATTGTAATGGAAACTGTTACTTCTATTTCTTGCTCTTTAGGGTCTTCTTGATTATAAGGAGCATTCATTTCTTCTATAGTAGTCATATTTAATCTAATTCAAAAATGTAACCTAAACTTTTTGATACTTCAATATCTTTAATTGTATAAGCTTGTTGCTTTAAAGAGGTATTCTTTTTATTTAATTTTGTTCCAATGCTTAATTCTATATTTTCAAAATTTACTGAAGTATAATGTCTTTCTTTATTAGCTTTTACTAAAACAGGTTTAACAGCAGTATTACCAAAATATTTTACACTTAAAGTATAAAGATTTTCAGTGAGATGTACCAATGTTAATTTAAGATTAGAAGAATTTGTTTTAATACTAATTTTCGAAGGATTTTTAGTTACCATAATAGTATAAAATTATTGAATAAATAAAATAATAAATATCTATAATTTAATTAAAGTTTCTTATTTTCATGCCACATAATTGTCATAATAGCATAATTAGCTAAATCAAGTAAAGTATCTTTAATACTTTCATCTTTAACTTGTATATTACCATTTTTAGTAATAGCTTTTAATCTGTTTAATTTATCTTCCATTCTTACTAAAGCTGCAGTAATACCCCATTCATCACAACTTTTATCAAAAGAATTACCATAATCTTTATTCTTTTTTATAAAAGTTTCATTCATTTTTTTAGTGATATCAGTAAATTGAGATGAAACTTCCCTTGCATCATATTTTTTAAAATAAAAAGATAATGAAGTAGTTTTTGGTAGAGTATTTACATTAAAATGAACATTATTACAAGCTATTAAAATATTATCTTCAATACAATAATAAACTACATCATTTTTGAACATTAATTCTGAGTTTACTATCATATCATGTAAGCAAAGATACTTATTTCCTTTTTTAAATTCCATATTATTTTATTTTAATATAATTATTTAATGTTTTTTTAATTAGACAGGAAGAAATTGAATTAAAGATTGTGTTCCCCTATCAATATGTTTCTTTATTTCAATACAAGAATATTGATTGTTTATATTATTTCGTAATAAAGTTAAATGTTTACTTGTAGTAACAGAGTATTTATTAATATTGAGAAGAATTGTATCAGAAGTTAACCATTCAGCTATACAAGTATTATAACTAAATAGTTTATTTCCCTTAGAAAATAAAGAAAGGGATTTAGCGTATTCTTTATTAAGAAAAGCAAGAATAACATTTTTATTATTCATCATTTTTTTTAAAATTTAATTAATGAATCCAATGGTCTGAAATTTCAGCATCACTATCTAATTGTAATGTTTTTAAATAAGGTTTTCCTGCATTTGTCATTGTTTCTTTAATTTTATTTGTAACTATTTCTGTTAATTCATTAGGACATTCTACATTAATTTCATCATGGACTGGAACACAGAATTTAATTATATTAAAATAATTATTTTCTACAATCCAATTAAATAAATTAGTATTAAATTGTTTAAAAATTATTGCACCAAGTCCTTGTAAAGGGCTATTACAAGCATTCTTTTCCCATTTAGTTTTAGCTTTAAAATGTGTTTTTACTAATGAAGCAATTTTAGTTTTTTTCCCTTTATGATTTTCCTTATAATCTTCCCAAAATTCTCTAGTAAAAGATTGTTGTATTTTACACCAATATTTCCAATCCCACCAAAAAGCTTTATGGCCTGTTATAGGAGATATTAATATATAACCATTTTTTACCACAAAATTTTTATGATTATTTTGAAAGGTAGAAATACCTTTAAAACCTTCCATATAATTATCATAAACTTGTTTTGCAAAAGTAGGTTCCATATTATATTGAGAAACTAAAGTAGAATCATTGCCTCCATAAGCAAAGCAGCATAATTATTGTTTAGAATATTTTAATGTGAGATAATCAATGATATTTTTTTTAGTATCTTCTGATAAATTAGGAATATTTTCCATTTGATGTAATCCTTCTGGGTAAATTAATTGTTCTAATATATATCTTGCAAAAATAGCTTCCTCTTTTGTGTTATACATTTGAGAATGATATTGCTTATTATTTCTTCTTATATAAGCATTATATTTACCATTTTTATGTTGATAAACACCTTTTATTTTTAAAGTATTATAAGCTTTTTTATTTGCTTGATTAAGGGCATTAGTACAATATCTTAAATTATTCCTTCTATTATCTTTAATATTTTGATTAATATGGTCTATTTGTTCCCCTTCTTTAGCTTCCATTATTAATCTATGTAATAATATTTTTTTACCAGTATTATCTCTTGTTATAGCATATCCATTATTAGCTGTATACCATTTATATTTACTAACAATAGGATAATCTTCAGTATTTATTATATAGGTATCTTTTACATTATTACTAGGTAATTCATAAGTATCAAATTCTACAATATTTCCTTTAAACCTAAATTCATTTGGGTCATATTTAGTTCTAGGATTAGTATCTAATACTTTACCAAATTTTTGAATTTGCCAATAATGTTTTTTACAGTATCCATTTTTATTTTCTGAAGTATTTTGCCTACCACAAATTGGGCAAAATTGAATTTTTCTTTTTTTCATATTCTAATTTAAATAATTTAGTTGGGCTATTCCTTAACCATATAATAATGTACAACTATTATTACTTAGGTTCACATTAGTAGTCTCTAGGAAGGTAAATAATTACCATCACGGCGTCATTGCATTCACCGTTATTTGTGATTTTACATACATATTTCTATGTAAGGAGTCCTGCTTAATTGAACTCAGGATTTTTTGCTAATTGTCTTAAATGTTTATATTTACTTTTAATTTCTTTAATAGGGGTATCCCTAGGAATATCATTAGGAAAAACTAAATAAGCTACAGTACTATGCATATCTTCTCCTTTTAAAAATACATTAAGCATTGCTTCATCTTGAGATAAATCTGCCATTAGTACACTTTCTTCGCCTTTATAGTCACAAGAAATCCAAGTATTACCTTTTTCAGCACAAAAGCTAGCTCTTGTAATTTCATCAGCTGGAAGATTTTGAACTTGAGGATATGCACATTTTTTATTAGTATCTTTTTGTTTTCCTATAGGTAAACCTTTTAATTTAGCTAAATCATTGTTTTGTTGCTGTGAACCACAAGCTAATCTTCCTGTATCAGTACCTAATTGTCTAAATACTGTATGTATTCTATTTGTAATAGGATTAATAGCATTTAAATAATTTTGACTATAAGTACTACATACTTTTTTAGCTTCAGAATATGCTAAATAAATTTCATAAAATTCAGGATTTACATCTTTTTGTTTTTTTAATACTATAGCATCTAAACTATCTTTTTCTTCTTTTGTTTTTTTATCAATGCCTTTACAATTAAAACCTAATAATGTAAGAAATGGAATAACTTGTTTAGGACTATTCCAATTAATATTACATTTAGGAGTAGTATCAAATCCAGTCCATAAATTACCTTCAGTATTTATTGTATAGAATTTAGGATTGCCAAAATTAATAACAAATTCATTTAATTTTTGTAGTGCAATATTCATTTTTTCTTCATCTTTCCTCATTTTTTCTTGCCATAAAGAAACATTCATGTGAATACCACACCACTCATAATAAGCACAAGAAGGAATAAAATCACACTCAATTTTAGCAGCTTTAATTAATCCTTTTTGGTTTAATAAATTAATTTGTTTACACATTATATCATAAATATAGGTAACATCTAAAGCAGCATATTTAATTACTTCAGTGTCTAATCCTCTCCAAATAATTTGTCCTCTTACTTCTTTAGACATTTCAATATTTAAATATCTATGACATAAAGCTTTTAGGCTAACCCCACTATGATTTTTAATAAAGTCTGAAACAATAGGATTATAATATTCAAGATAAGCAGATTTTTGTTTAGAATTCATGTCTTCCCAATTATCACAGTTTTCTACTGTTTCACAATATGACATTATTATATCTTCATTAGCTCCTACCATAAAAGAAGGAAATCCTAAATAAAGTAACTGTTCTACTATCATAGTATCATAACAATTTCTTATTATAATACCATATTTAAACATAATTTTTATATCAAATTTAAGATTTTGGCCTATAATTAAACTATTCTCAATCTTATTTTTATATAAAGTTATATCTATAGTTGTAGCATCAATTACTAATTGAATACTCTTATCAATAGTTCCTAATTGTAATGATAAACATTTACAAATATGGGGGTCTAACCCTGTAGTTTCAGTATCTAATTGAAGAATCTTTTCATTTTTAATTAAATTTAAAGATTCTTCAACAGATACTATATGATATTCAGGATTTTCAAATAATTCTTTTTCATTTGTTACCTTATAAATCATATTAGTATTTCATTTTATTTTTTAGGATAGGCTATCATATTATAATAATCTAGGATATATTTATATTTATTAAAGAAAGAAGACCCTAATATACCATGTAATTGTATTCCAGTATTTTGTTTAATAACACCAAAAGTATTAGACATATCAAGTTTTAAAGCATCTACAACAAATTCTTTATCCTTATAAAATAAATTAAGTTCTATTAATTCTGTTTGTTGAGTCCCACCTATTCCTGTAAGATTAGCACATTCATTTTCTATATTTTTATAATTTAAAATTGTATAATTACTATCAATCATATTATCAGTAGAACCTGTATCTAAAAGAAAATGTATTTTATTGTTTCCTTGATACATTGTAACAATAGGTAAATTAGCTAAATCTAAGCTTTCTTTAAAGGACATAGCATAATTTGGTGACTTTTTAAATAATCTATAATCATAAGAAATTTTACAAAGAAATACAATTATAAAAATTGTTACAATGATACAAATATACATAAGCATTAATATTAGTTTTTAAAATTAAACATTAATATAGGAGAAAATATTTATTTTCTCCTATATTTTAAAATTTTATTAAATATTATTTAATCTCCAGTACTTCCAATACCTCCTCTATTTATTTTACTAAGATTATTTACTTGTACTAGTTCAATCTTATTACTAAATAGCCATTTAATTTTTTGCCAAACAGTAGCTTTTTGACTTAATTGTACCCTAAATTGAGCAATTCTAGTACCAGCTTTAATTGTAGTATGTCTTAAAGTAAATACAGGTAATTTCCATTCATCATCATTACCACAATAAGTATTATCAATAACACCATAAGCATTAGCTTGTACAATACCCCATTTATAAGGAGTACTACTTCTTACTACTGTTACTGCTTCTAATCCTTTAGGTAATTTCATAGCTACTCCTAAAGGTAATATGGTGATAGGAAGTTCTACATTTCTAACTCTTGAATGTACACCATGTTTATTTGTTATTTCTTTTAATGTGCCACTTTGAGGAGCAGCAAGTTCTACATCTTCAGCTAAAGATAAATCAATCCAATCACCCTTGCCGATAATTTTAGGCATTGTTGTGTTTTTACCTAAAAGTTTTACTTTAATTTTCATAATAAATTTTTAATATTGAGTTGAACTTTTAAAATTTAAATTTAATTCTTGATTTTTTACAATCATATACTCACAATTATTTAGACTATAATGTTTCTCAATCCAATCTTCTTCTGAAATATTTTGTTCTTTAAAATCAATTATATCAACACTACAATCTTCATAATTTAATATTACTATTTTAGTCATTACTAAATCCTTATATTTTGAAACTTTTTTGTTATATTTTTGGTTTATTTTTGCAAAAGTACTACTTTCTTTTCTTTTAAAGATTGTTTTACATCAATAATTCTTTGATTAGAGCTGCCTCTCCAATAAAGATTTAAATCCTTTTTAGATTCTTCAAATTTACCATCAATAAGAACATCAATATAATCAAGAATTTTAGGTTCTTTTCTCAATATGTCTTCATAAAGATAACCAGTCCATAACCATACAGGTTTTTTTGATTTTTTACATATTGATAATAAATAATATAATTGATTAATACTATTTTCTACAAAAGAATTTGGGTAATCTAAATTATCATTCATTCTCCAATATAAAGGGTCTCCTCCTAAAATAGAAATACCATCAATTTTAGGATTATTGACACATTTAGTTATATTATCAATTACATTAATAAATTTAGGACCTTCTATAGGATTCCATGTTTGAGTAGACCAACAATTTTTACAATGATTATTGCAACCTGCAAGCCAGATACTACATCTTACTCCAGGGCCATTAACTACATCATATTGTTTAAATTTTATTATATGTAACATTAGAGTGAGCATTTATAATTGTTCCATTAAATGTTGAATAATATCTTTTTTATTTAAATAAAAATCTTTTTTTATTTTATCAGCATCTATAGTATACATTGTTTGACCTCTTTCACTTACTATATCATAACTTATATTTAATTTCTCTATATTTCCATCATCAGTAAAAATAAGATGAATTTTAGAAATAGAATAGGATAATATATCTCCTAAAGAATTTACTTTATACAATTTAGTACCTACATTATAAGTAGTATCAAAGGTATATTCCATAATAATTGCATTAAAATAGCCAGTATTTCTACTGGCTAAAATTATTAAAAATGTTTTACACGATTATTTATATCTGCTATTCTTCCTTTAGAAATACCATTTGAAATAACACCTAAATAACCACATAATCTTAGTGTATAATATAGCTTTTTTTGATTAGTTTCACCACAATTAGGACAAGTCATTTTACCATTATTATTTAATTGTAGCTCTCCTTCATATCCACAACTATAACATACACCACAAGAAGTAGTATTTAATTCACAATACATCATGTTATCATATATACATTTCATGATATTGAGTACTGCTTCTGTATTTTTACGTATATCAGGCATTTCACAATAACTTATACACAATTTTTACTTTTTAATTTATTAACTACATACTCTTTGATAGATAAAAACTGATATTTTTTAATTTTACTTTTAATAAGTTCTTCTTTTTTCTTTTGTTCAGAAGTATTTTGAAATTCTTTAAATAAAATTTTCTCAGCAATATATCTAGCACATACAGCTTCTTCAATAGTGTGCCATCTACATAAGTGTATTCTTTTTTTATTAAATCCAATTTCTGATGTCCATTGATATCTTGATTTATCAAAAGAAACTCCAATATAATCAGTGGTATTATTAGACATAAATGTTTTATTACAAACATTTTCAGATTGTTTACAAATACGTAGATTAGACCTACAATTATTTAAAGGATTACCATCAATATAGTCAACAACTTCATCATCTTTTGGATTTAATAATATTCTGTGGAGCCATGTTGTTGGATTTGTTTTTGTGCAGTTCCCTGTAACAATATATCCTTTTGAACTTAATCTCCACTTTTTATATTTAATTAAATCAATATCTGATTTATCTACTGTAAATTCTGTAACTTTTTCATTTCGTTGATTATATACATTAAATGTTGCAACATTATCTTTAATTATATAATCATTAAAATCGTTATTAGTTCTAGGATTATTGTCTAGAGGTTGACCATATTTATTTATTTGATGCATATGTTTAGAACATATATCTTTATAGCCTTTTAAACTATATAATTTTGTATTTTCTCGATTACATATACTGCATGTACCTATTTTTATTGTATGTGACATAAATTAAAAATTAAAATTAGACTATATCTTCTTAGTAGCGGAATCCGCCTTTTAAGCTGTGCGCTTGGAATAGGTAATCACTTCCTATCCTACAGGGCTACACTCATCACCCTTAGTCGTTACACCTTCAAGAATTTAAAATTCAAGCTTGGCACGGTATTATCAAAAAGACTTCACCGTTAGCTATTTTATAAAAATAACACCTTTGATTAAAAGTTCACACAGTTTTAGGAAGCTGTATTACCAACCTCCTGATGAATATTTTTGAAAAGGAGCTTCAAATTCTATTTTTGAATACCCATCAATTTTATATTCTACAGGTATATGATAGCTATTAGTTATATAATCTCTATCATTTACATGTTTTTCTATAGGAAATTGCTTTATTGCATTAGCAAATTTAGTAGTAGTATTTTCTGCAGGAGTACCATATAAGGATAAAGCTAAATTATATTTTTCTTTATTCATATTAGTTCTATCATACATATGTTTTAGTATATCAAGACCTAATTTTTGTCCTTCTTTAGTACCATATTCTTTTCCAAAATGATATACACATTCTGCAATTCCCATATAACCAATAGATGCAGAACAATATCTATCTTTTATTACTTCTTTAATTTTAGTACCTAATGGAACTCTACTAAAGCCACCATAACACCAAAGTAAAGGAGCAACATCAACTTTAGTTTCACCTATTGTTTGATAAACTTTATATTGTTCTGATGAAATTAAATCAATCATATCATCTAACTTACTTAAAAAATCATTATAATCTTTAGATTCTAATGCTAAGTAAGGTAAATTAATTGACATAACTCCAATGTTTTGTCTACCCCAGAATTTATACTTGCCATCTTTGTCTTTCCAAGGATGAAGGAAGCTTCTGCAACCCATTGAGGGAAAAACATTTCCTTCTTTATATTTCTTCATAATTTTTGCTGAAATATAATCGGGAACCATTCTTTTACAAGTACATTCTGCTGCAAGTTTAGTTACATCATAATATTTAGTATTAGGATTAATATTATCTTCATCTAAAACATAGATTATTTTAGGAAAAGCAGGATTAATATTATTACCATTAGGACCTTCCATTCCCTTAATTCTTTGTTTTAGTAATTCTTTAATTAAAGTTACATTTTCTTCAAGATATTCTTCATTTTCATGTATATAACAAAATATTGTAATAAAAGGACTTTGACCATTACTTGAATGCATACTATTAAGCTGATAAAGAAGGGTTTGAATGCTGTCACTTATTTCTTTATTTAATAGTTCATTCGCCATTCTTTTCTTATCTTCTTTTGATATATAAGGAAAAGCACTAAGAAATGTTTTATAAAAATTCTTACTAATTCTTACAAAAGGAGCTAAATGAGATGTTGTAATACTAATACCCACCACAATATAATTTGTATTTTATATTATGGCAGACTATTTCTTACAGAAATTGATATTTTTCTGTGAACACGTTTCCATTAAATTAATTTAATGTACTCTCTTTCGAGATAGTCGTTACAATTATACTAATTTTTTAATAATTTTAATATTATATTTTTCAGGAGTTTCTAAATATCGTCTTATTTGCGTTTCAGACTTATTTATAAATCTTGCAAAAGCTGCAACTGTTTTAAATGTAAATTTATTTTTATAAACAATAATAAATTTACCTCTTATACCTTTATTTATTTTTCTATTTAATATTCTATAAGAATGTAAATTATTATCAGATTGTGATACCCATTCTAAATTAGAAAAATCATTATTTTGTACATTTCCATCTTTATGGTTTATAGTATTATTGATTTTACTATAACCATTACAAAAATTAAAGCCTACTAATCTAGCAACCTGTAAATTTTCTTTTTTATTATTATTACATAAAGTTACATAAAGTCTATTGTTTTTTTGATTAACATTTAACGATAATAGATAAAATTTATTATAACCTGTAGCTAAATGTTTAACTCTACCTTTATTAGATATTTCATATTCTTCATATCCTAATATAGGTTTCCATACTTCACCTTCTAATGGTTGAATTTCATAATTTCTATTACTTTTTTGTATAAAATTATTTATTCTATTAACATGTTGTTGTTTTAATCTTTCTTTATATTCTTCTACAGCTTTTACTAAATCATTATCTAATTTATAAAGATATTGTATTTTAATATAAGATATTTTAATTTCAGTAGAAATATCTTTTAATGAAATATTATTTTTTAATCTTGATAAAATTAATGATTTATATTTA